>CZKL01000038.1_pt1 | contig 93823 bp, 63 predicted proteins | sample 1122441 | NCBI WGS metagenome assembly CZKL01 (sample SAMEA3539301, study PRJEB10725) | soil metagenome | biome: tundra; feature: field; material: soil | place: USA | collected 2010-05 | depth 0.15 m
TCACTCCTGCGAATGCTAAAGCCTGGTTCAGGCTAGCCCTCGACGGTCTACAGTAAAAAAGAAAATGGTCTAATGGCTTTCAACTCTAGCCTTGATCAGATCGTCGAGATAGTCTGGACGATCCCCGTCGCGCTCCAGATGCGGGTAGCGCGGGCCGCCATGGTAATTGACGCTGAATGTGCGGAAATAATCGTCGACCAGCACAAGCAGGCTGATCGGTTGCGAACTGTCCCTCGAGGCCTTGATCGCATCCTCAAGCAAATCCTGTGTGAAAACCCGGCCGTTGACGCCCATCACTTTCATGCCCGACGATATCCCAGCCTCGAATGCGGGGCTGCCCACAATGGCATCGCTAACCGTACCGTCGCTCCCCAACTGCAGGCCGATTGAATAGACATCGCCAGGGTTCCCTCGCCTGCCCTCCAACTTAGACCGGTCGCTATTGAAGACCACCTTCCATCCGCCGTTCTCGATTCCTCCCGTGGGAGCTTCCGCAGATGTAGAATCCAACCGCTGATGAAAGAACGTGGCCCAGTCAAAGGGCGCTATTGCATTCAGTGAATCTACAAGTTCCTCAAACGTGTAGGTCTTCACTTCCGGGCCATGATTAGCCCCACCGTGGAATGTTTGGCAAAAGTCATCAATCGACTTCTTGTTTTGCGATTCGCGATGGATGATGGTTGCAACCTCAAGCCACAAAAGGTCGCCCTCGTCATAGTAGTCAGTGCCACGCCGCCAATTAAGCCATCCTCTTGCGAATCCTGGGATCGGTTCTCCGCTTGCTGTATCAAGCAACGGACGCCATGTACGACCGGGGCGTCCCGGCCCCAACATCGCCGCAATGCTCGCCAGATATTCGTGATATTGGTCAGGGGTCCACAACCCGCTTCGTGCAGCCAGCAGCGGCCCGAGATAATCCGTTAATCCCTCGTATCCCCACAACAGATCCGTCTTCATTGGCTCCTCGTAGTAAGGAACCGTAAGATCATCAGGACGCCGAAACTTGCCATTCCACGAGTGAACAAATTCATGGGCTAACAGCCCCCCAAGCGACATTCCAGCACTCGGCAACAAGAGTGTCCGCTCAGGCAAACGGCTGTCATTTGATTCATGATGTTCGAGACCAAAGTGCGCAACGTGATCACTGAGAGCGAGCAGAAAGTGATAGTCGCGATAATGGCGTGCGCCAAATAGTTTGCCTGATTCAGCCACCAGGTTGGTCATCTGTTTCTGGTTATCGGTGCTCATATTCAATGCGGCTTCGCTGTCTGCAACCAAGTCGATTTCATGATGAATTGCTTCGCCTGGCGGCGTGAGGTCAATCACTCGATAAAATTCTCCACTGATTACCGGCGAGTCGACCAGCAGGTCTAAAGAAATCGGCTTGAATGTAACCTGATTGCTCGATTGATTCTGGACTGGCAGGGATGTACCGAACTTCCAACCATCCGGCATCAGCAGTTTGGCTTCGTAACTCAGCTGTTCGGCCCGCGTACCAGCCGGATAAAGCAAGACATCATTCCATTCGAGCACCATAAGCTTGTCGGTTGCCGAGTTACCGTCGGGCTCAATGAAGTCGTAATTCGCGATGAGTTCGCTGACGCCCTCAGGGACTACAACATGGAAAGTAAAAACATCCAGCAAATCCCTTTTCCACGGAATCGTCCTTCCTCCACCCTCAAACTTCAGGCCGGTGAGATTGGCAACCGGCCCATCGGGTCCATGCTCTCCAGGAATCCATTTCGGATAGTAAAGAGTGAGAGGCCCAGGCTTCACCGGCATCAACAAGCGCGTATGCAGCAACTTCTGCTGGGTTCTTCTTGCATCTACGGTCACGAAAATGTTTTCAGCAGAGAGCGCAGTGGAAGTGCTCACAAGTAAGGTAAAGGCCAAAAAGACAAACGAACATAAGCGAGACAATTCCATGCACAGACTCCTCGGTGAAGCAGCCGAAATCCCTTCCCGCATCATATCCTCATCCATCCACCTCGACTGTATGGAGAAATCAGCAAGAGCGTGCTCCCCGGCGCGACGCCTTAAGCGCCGCGGGATGGACGAGCGAGACCAGGCGTCGACTCGATGGTCGAGGCATGATAGGCCGCGCGAGTTGGCCAATGGGGCTCCGACAACGTCGAGAACCGTTACGCCGGTCAGCCCGACCCCAATCCCACTTCCAGCCTGGTTTCCTCTGCGCTCAGAACTCAATTAGGGCTGAGTGCTAGAATTCAATACACCGATCAGCCCCTTTCCTGCAGCCGAGTTGGATGAGCTACGTTCGAGGGCACATGAATTCAAGAAATAGACGTGATTTTCTCAAGCTTTGTCTCACCGCCGTGCCGGCCTTGGTTGTAGCCAATAACGTTGCTGCTGAACAGGCCAAATCCTCATCCACTGCTCAACCTGCATATCGAACCCCGGCCACAATTGATCGCTACATCGATCCTCTCCCTATTCCTAAACGCCTTACTTCGACCGGCACGCGCAAGGATGTGGTTCAGTACCGAATCGGCATGACGGAATTCAAACAACAGATGCATTCGCAACTGCCACCAACAAGACTGTGGGGATACGAAGGCCAATATCCCGGCCCAACTATCGAGGCGTACCGCGGCTCACCCACCGAGATCGCCTGGGAAAATCATCTGCCAACTCAACACATTTTTGATGTCGATCCCCACATGCGCGGCGCAGCTCCGCCAACCCCGACGGTCCGAACCGTGCCCCATCTCAATGGAGCCCGGAGTCGGCCTGAAAGCGATGGCCTTCCTGATAAGTGGTTCACGCCCGGGAATGCGGGATTATATTCTTATCTCAACAGCCAACCATCCGCCACACTTTGGTATCACGATCATGCAATCGGCATTGCCCGCCTAAACGTCTATGCGGGATTGGCGGGGCTGTTTCTGCTGCGAGACGATGAAGAGCGCAGCATGAACTTGCCTTCAGGTGAATTCGAAATTCCGCTGATCCTTCAGGATCGCAATCTCGACGAAAAGGGCCAGTTGCTCTATTCTCCGACCTGGGAAGATGGCTCGAAAACACCTCCGGGCGTTTGGGGGCCTGAGCTTTACGCTGACCTACCAGTGGTCAATGGCGCGATCTATCCCTACCTGAATGTCGCACCATGTGCTTATCGCCTTCGTGTGCTGAATGCCGCGAACTCTCGCTTCTTCAATCTCTTTCTCAATCTTTCCAAGCGCCCCACCGATATACCGTCGCTCGTAACTTTCCATCAGATCGGCACCGATGGAGGCTTTCTCCCCACCTCTGCGACTTTGAGCAAGCTACTCATTGCTCCAGGTGAACGCGCAGACCTCATAGTCGATTTCTCCAACCTCGAAGGCAAGATTGTAACTCTGTCCAATAATGCTGCGGCTCCCTTTCCAGGATGGCAGATGTCTGATCCTCACTACGAACAGCTATATGAGCTAATGCAATTCCGTGTAACTCTGGCGGCGCCAAGCCCAAAGAGGAATTTCAGCATGACAGCATCCTCCTCTTTTCAAAAGCTGGCTGAGACCCCTTCTACCATCACCCGAGACTTTGTCATATCCGAGCAGATGAATCAGGGTTGGTCACTGGGAATGCAAATCAATAACAAGGGATATGAAGATGCGGTTACAGAGGTTGTAAAGCTCAATTCTATAGAGAAATGGCGGTTCATCAACACCACCGAAGATGCGCATCCGGTCCACCTCCACTTAGTCCAATTTCAGATTATTCAGCGCCAGGGATTCAATCCATCAGCCATGCAAAAAGGCCGCTTGGAATTGGTGGGAACACCGCGTCTTCCGGCACCCAATGAAGTTGGATGGAAAGACACCGCGGTGGTCAGTCCTCGGGATGTGCTCACCATCATCGTCAAGTTTGAAGGCTACCCTGGCCGTTACGTCTTCAATTGCCAGATGCTCGAACACCAGGACAATGACATGATGCGGCCTTACGAGGTCGTGGCCGACGCTTCCATCAATCCACCATCTTGATCGGTGCAAGTCTAGACATCTTACTGCGAACATCCACACTGGTCGCGTGTCCCACCCTTTCGCCTTAGCTTTGGCGAAAGGGGGAGAAAAGCGAGTCCTTAAATCTCAGTTACAGAATTAGTTAAATTTGGTTGCGTTGCAGGGATTATGCCCCAGCGATGTTGCAGTTACAGGAGCCGGTGGCGTTGGCGGGTTAATCCATGGCACGCTGTTGAAGTCAAAGAATTCCAACAGATCAGGCTGCGCAGCGACGCGGGGTGTCAAATTCTTATTTGGACCGATGAACCGATTCTCGACAAACTTGATTACCGCCGTATGATCCATCGGGGTATGCGATACGTAGTGCTTGCGTGAAAACGGCGACACAACAAAGTTAGGCATCCTGAACCCAAGCTGCGCAGCAAAGCCATGGACTGCTGCAGCGTCGACCGAGTTGACGCCAGGTTCTCCCGATGTCAAGTCGCAATGTGTCGTTGGGGTGCCCGTGGTCGGTACACAGGGGAAATAACTATCAGGATTCACTGCAATGGTCGAGATATCCGGGATGGTCCGTAATGAAGAGTCGGTGTTGTCGTTAGAGTGGCCAGGAACTGGCGGAACATGGTCATAGGGTCCGCCACCTTCGTCATAGGTAAAGAAGAAGACGGAATTAGCCCATTCGGGGCTCTCCATCAACGCATTTACGATCTTGGCTACCTCAGCTTGCCCTTCCAGGATCGATTGGCCTGACCCCGGGTGCTCATCATTCCGACCGTATCCGGCTTCGATGAACACAAAACTCGGGAGCGTACCGTTGGTCAGGTCAGTGAAATAAGTTGTCAACGGGGCAATGCGCGCCGGATCAATGCAGAACGAGCCGGTCGGATCACCTACTACTGTCGAGACTTGTGTGGGCGGCTTGCAATTATTGCCAGAAGCATTTTCGTGCAGGTAGTTGTACGAATAGGTCAGATTAGAGAAGTAAGTCGCTGGGTACTGTGCGTTTGCAGAGAACTTGCAATCTTCCGGATCAAGGCAGAATTCTTGTGTAACAGTGTAATAGATCTTCCACGATACGTTCGCTTTGTCGAGCTCTTCGAAAATATTATCGATGTTGAGTTGAGGAAGATGGTCGTCTCCACCTGGATCCTTGACCAGGCCTTGGGTTGTGCCGCCTGTGAATGTTGCAATCCTATTGTCAACACTCTTGCTTGCTATCGGTGAGAACCAACGGTCAGACACCGCGAACTGCGATGCCATGAAGTAGTAATAATTCAGGAAATTCTCGTCGTAATATCCCATCGCGCGATGGCCCACAAGATCAGTAAATACGCCCGAACATGAGGTGCCGCCGTTGCAACTCTTTGCGTATCCCTCCGCGTCGTGCACGAAGCCATCCATGTTGATCTTGCGGCTGGTTGTAAAGTCCCAGCGATTGACATCGCCAAAACTGGCCAGCCAATCAGAACTCATATCGTCAGCACAGGTGCTGGTGAATTTGAACAGCGGGACAGTTGCTCCCTCATCATCCTGGTTCGAAATCTTCGTCAGCTTGTCATCAATACCATCCACGTTGTACGTGTTACCGTCGTCTCCGATGTTCCATCCATTCGCGATCCGGTATGGATTCAGCATGCCGAAATAATTGTCGAACGAGTGATTCTCCTGCATTTCGAAAATGACATGGGTGATCGAATTGAGACTGCCCGGCGCGGTCACTGCCACGGCCGCCGTGGCCGAACTGCTGCCGCCTCCTCCGCTCGCCGTAGCCTTATAGGTGGTGGTTACTGTCGGGCTAACTGACTGCGTCGCTCCTTCTGGCGGAAGGGTGTACGAACTGCTGTCCGTTCCAGTCACTGTTAAGTCGGTTGCATTCTTCGCCGCCACAGTTAAGGTGGACGAGTTGCCAAGAATGATTGACGTCGGATTCGCACTTATGCTGACGGTTGGCGACGGTATCACAGTCACTGTAGCCGTTGCAGATGCCGTTCCACCGATTCCGGTCGCTGTCGCGGTATAAGTCGTCGTCGCCGTCGGGGTAACAGCCTGTGCTCCACCGGTCGAAGTAAGGGTGTAGTTACTACCGTCTGTCCCTACCACGGTTACCGTAGCCGAGTTAGTCGCAGCCACCGTTAATGTCGACGAGTTACCCGACGTAATCGTTGTGGGAACCGCTGCGATGGTAACAGTAGGGGCCGGATTCGCGGTTACCGCGACGGTCGCAGTCGCTGTCGCCTTTCCACCCGCGCCCGTGGCCGTTGCGGTGTAGGTCGTAGTAGCGGTAGGACTCACCGATGCCGTCCCACCATTCGCAGCCAGCGTATATGTAGTGCCGTCTGATCCAGTAACCGTCACCGTCGTTGCATTCACAGCGGTCACAGTCAGGGTTGCCGCATTCCCCGTGATGACCGAGATAGGACTCGCAACTATAGTGACCGTAGGCGCTGGGTTTGGGGTCACTGTGACCGTCACTGTTGCCGAGGCCTTGCCTCCGCTTCCTGTTGCGGTCGCAGTATATGTGGTCGTGGTCGAAGGGCTCACTAACTTAGTACCGCCGGCCGCCGCCAAAGTGTAGGCTGTGCCATCAGACCCGGCTATTGTCACTCCCGCGGCGTTCGTAGCAGTCGCCGTTAGGGTCGCGGACCCACCCGCACTAATAGCCGCTGGACTCGCTGAGATCACAACTGTCGGAAGGTTGCTGGCCGCGTTAAGGTGGGCACCCACACAGCCGTTGAGAAATAGAGGAAGCAGAAGTGCAGTAAGAATGTAGGAAAAGATCTGGAAGTGATTAAATGTGATATCGCGTCCCTTGGTCACGGCGTTCTCTCTCGCGTAGAAAGAGCACACCAGTCCGATAAACTGCGCGATTCACGGACCACAACTGACTCTAGAAGCTTGGCAGAAGGCTCCGTTTCCTGTCGTGTCAGTTGAGGCTAATACGGGTCCCAAAAGTCCGTCTTCACTTGGGCGCGACTTTCGTCCCCAGCCGGCAGAAACCCCAGTCTACACCGACCTATTGATAAGATGCCCAAAGATCGCCAAAGGCTGCTTCTCTCTCAGCATTTCATTCCGCGAGTTGATCCGTCAGAATAATAGCCCGGACCCCGTCGGCTGCACCACGCGCACGGAGACCGGTTGCGGTAGAACGCGCGATTCGCGCCGCGGCGATCTGTGTCGCGGAAGAGACGGCGCCGGTTTATTGTGTGCATCGCCTAAATCGGGATACATAACGCTCCGTCCCGGAACAGCCGCGACACGCTCGCCCGGTACTATGATTCCCACCAAGTTCATAGGGTCGGCTCCAGCAATTGTGACCGCCCCTTGCATTTCGCGATGCCGCGCCTCGCGAAGACTTTCCACGATTTCGGGTAGCGCAAACTGCTCGCCGCCAAACCCGCTCACGAACCGCCCTCCACGCACCTCGCCGCGATCTTCGAGCCTCCTCAACATGCGTAACAGAATGCTCCATTTTGGTGCATTCGATTCCCTTACCACGAGATCCCGGAAAACGACTCCGTATCGCACGAGCAGCATTCGGGCCGCCGACTCCACAGCGGCATCGGCCGACCGCGCCTTCTCCAAGGAGTCTTTTGGCTCCCCAATGTCCGAATTGAAAAGAGACCACCGCCCCGCAGAGCTGCGAATCTTCCGATGAGTAGACACTGTGGTGGGCTTGCGATCCGGGTCGATCATCACGCGAAGCTGATCAAACCCGTCGGCAGCGGCAAGTCCTGCGGCCGCGAGCTCCCACAACGCCTGCTGCGTTTGCTGCCGCGTGAGATTCAGAATGCGTTGAACGTCTTCTGCAAAACATGCGCCTCGCTGCCTCAGCAGTCCTCTCACCTGCTGCGCTTCACCCGTCAACGCCTGCAGCAGATTCGCTTCATCCACGCACTTGTCTTCGAGTGCATGCGCCAGCCAGTTCGCCGAATCACGAAGGTAGAAAGTGATTGGTGCCGCATTCGTAGGAATTACTCGCCTTGGCGCCGAGCCATCGCCGACAGACCAGGCAGGATGAGGAGAAACTCGTCCCCAGCCCACCGTTCCTGAGAGACAGAGTCTGTCAAGCCAGGCAGGATCGAAATTGGCCACGCGCGCCGGCAGCAACGTACGCTCCCATTCAATCGCGGGTGCCTCAAAGCCCTCCAGCTTCGACAGCGCTTCAAGCAGACCCTCTTCGCCCGCAAGCTGAGTTTGCGGTGCCAGATGTTGCCACCCCAGCACCCACTGCATATAAGCCGCGGGCGAAACCGGCTCGACCTTCTTGCGTAGAGTTCCTAACGTCAAACGGTGGATACGCTGCAGAATGCGCCGTTCGCACCACTCGATCTCGTAATCGTCTAACGTCGCGGGCTTTTCAAAACTTCCTCGCATCAATAGTCCCTGCACTTCCATTCCGATGAAAGTCTGGAAAACCGCCGCGGGATCAAGCAAAAGACGCGATGCAAACGCGTTCGCTGCAATCGGTCCAAAGATCTGCACCCAACCCTGCACACACTTCTTCAGGACTTCGTCCTTCGAAAGCCCCGCAGACTCCTCCGCAAACCACAAAACCCTCACGGACTCCATACGCTCGGTCGCGATCCAGCAACGAATTCCGTTGAGTTCGATAGTCGTAGCCCGTCCTGTACTCACCAGTAGTTCAAATAATCCCGCCCAATGCGGACAGCGATCCAGTCGCAGCTGGGGCAGTGGCAGCACAACCAGGCTCATCAACAAATCGTGCAACTCATGCTCGTCGCGAATGTCGGGCCAGCATTCACTTCGCACCATATCAATGGCGCGCTGATCCAACCGCCCTGCCTGTTCCAGAACACTGGCCGGAATCGCTTTCTGCAGTGAGACTGCCCGCGCGCGCCGTTCTTCAAGACCTGCCTCATCCAAGTACGCATAGGGATTTGCGTTCAACAATTCGTGAGCAAACTGCGACGGAACCGGCGTATCTACGGCGAGGCATCGTATCGTTCCATCCTGGATTCCACGCAGCACTCCCAGCAATCCATCCAGATCCATCGCCTCTTGCAGCACATCCTGCATCACTTCACGCACCAGCGGATGATCGGGGATCTGAATGTCGCCAACAATCGTCTCAAAGCAAGCCGCAGCCTGCGGAAACACGCTGGCCATCAGATCGTCCGAACGCGTCCGCTGTACCTGCGGAGCAATGCGCTTGCCCTTCGATGACCTCAACAATTGCAAACTGCGGCCGGCAGCCCAGCGCCACCGTGTTTTGAAAATCGGAGACGCAATTGAAGCCTGCTCCAACAGCCCTTTGACCGTGATCTCTGTGAGGAATTGAAAAACATCCGCCAGCGGAAAGCTGTGCTGTTCCGCCAGCGAGATATTGATGCCATTATCCGTCGCAGCAGCTTGCAGTTCGAAGTTGAATCCGCGGCAGAAGCGTTTGCGCAAAGCCAGGCCCCACGCCTTGTTAATGCGTCCACCGAAGGGTGCATGAAGAATGAGTTGCATACCGCCACCCTCGTCGAAGAACCGTTCGGCAACGATGGTCGTTTTCGTGGGCACGGCTCCCAACACCGCCCGCCCCGCCACAATATATGCAACCAGCTGGTAGGCGCCCGACTCGCAAAGTCCGCACTCTTCCATCAGCCATGCAATCGCCGTGGCCGTCTCCGGTTGCGACGCGGATATAAATTCTGCCCGCAAGCTCGAGGTTCGTACCGCAATCTCTTCGCGCAGTTGACTCACTCCGTCGCACAGCACACCGGTGCGCTGCGGGGCTTCGCCGGTCCAAAACGGTACATTGGGAGGAGCACCCTGGGCGTCCTCCACTAACACCCTCCCCGCGGCTTCAATCCGTTGCACTCGCCAGCTTGTGTTGCCCAACAGGATCACGTCGCCGGGCGAAGAGTCTACTGCGAAGTGCTCGTCCAGCGTCGCAATTTGTATCTCTTCCGGCTGCAGAATCACATTAAACAACGCCGTATCCGGTATCGCCCCGCCATTTGAAATGGCAATCATGCGTGCCCCGCGCCTGGCATGCAGTTGCCCGTGAATGCCGTCGTGCATCAGGTAAGCGCCATACCGTCCTCGGCTCGACTCAATGCCGTTGCAGAGAATCGCAATCAGCTCGTCGAATTCCTTGCGGCGCAAATCGCGATACGAATAGGCGCGACGAAACACCTCAAACAGCGCTCCGTGCTCCCAGGACTCCGCCCCGCATTCAGCCACCATCTGCTGCATCAACACGTCAATGGGTTGTGGCGGAATCTCTAATAAATCCAACTCGCCCGCTCGCACTTTTCTCACCAGGGCAGCCTGCTCCAGTAAGTCATCGCGCGTGGTCGCAAACAGCCTGCCCTTGGGAATGGCGCCGCGCCAATGCCCTGCCCTTCCAATCCGCTGCACTGCGACTGCTACCGCACGGGTGCTGGCGATTTGGCACACCAGGTCAATGTCTCCAATATCGATTCCCAGTTCCAGGGACGCCGTGGCCACAAGGATCTTGATCTCGCCGCGCTTCAAGCGTTGTTCTGCATCCTGGCGCAGATCGCGCGAGAGCGAGCCATGATGGGCAGCTACATTCTCGATCCCCAGCCGCTCTCCCAGGGCAAAAGAAATTCTCTCCACCAACCTCCGCGTATTCACAAACACCAACGTCGATCGATGGCTCTCCGTATGCGCCGCCAGTTTGTCAAAAATCTCATCCCACATCGCGTTTGAAGTTACTGAGTTCAGTTCATCGCTCGGAACTTCAATGGCGATATCCATGTGCCGCCGTTGACCAACCTGGATAATGCGCGCGGGGCGCCGCGCTGGATGAACTCCGGTGAGATAGCTTGCAACCAATTCAATCGGATTCTGCGTAGCTGATAATCCAATGCGCTGCGGCGGACTCATAAGTCCGCTCAGGAATGTCCCGTGCGACAGTTTGTTCTCGCCGCATACCAGCGCTTCCAGCCGCTCCAGCGTCAGTGCCAGGTGGGCACCGCGCTTATCGTCGGCAATCGCGTGAATCTCGTCCACGATCACCGTGCGCACCGAGCGCAATTGTTCCCGGCTCTTCCGCGCCGTCAGCAGGATGTACAAAGATTCCGGTGTCGTGACCAGGATGTGCGGCGGGTTTCGCAGCATGGCCGCGCGTTCGTACGGAAGTGTGTCGCCGGTGCGAACGCCCGTACGAATCCCCATCGACAGGTACCCGCGTTCAAACGCGAGCTTCTGTATCTCCGCAAGCGGTCCCTCAAGATTTTTCTGAATATCATTCGAGAGCGCTTTCAACGGGGAGACGTAAACAATTTGCGTTGCCGCTGCAAGCGACCCATCGATCGACTCGCGCAGTAGCTTATCGATGCAAACCAGAAATGCCGCCAGTGTCTTGCCCGAGCCTGTTGGCGCTGAGATAAGCGTCGGTTCCCCGGCAAGAATGCTCGGCCACCCCTCGATTTGCGGCTCTGTCGGTGTTCCAAATTTTGTGACGAACCACTCGGCGGTGACAGGGTGCGCCCACGCGAGCTCAGGGGGGAAGAGGCTCATGCCCGATTCTAGCCTGTTCGCCGTTTGTTTGCCTAGAGACTCCCCTAGTACTACAGTTGTATTTCACTCAATTCCTGGAAAACGGACGAAGGCCCGGGCCTAAAGGCCACGTAAATTCGCCATCTTTCAGGGGGTTGAAACCCCCTGCTCCCTCCGGGATCTTCGATTTACAACTGTAGTACTAGGGCACGCTTCACTGACATACCGACCACAGCCCGAGGCGCGGACACGCACATGTAAGGGCTCTACGCGTGATGCCGTAGAGTCCATCAAGTCTTACTTTTATTCGCCTTTCATTCGCTTGTGAAGTATACTTTTTGCATGGACTTTCAGCTGGTGACACAATACAGACCGCGCGGCGATCAACCTCGCGCGATTGAGGAGCTCGTCTCCGGCCTTGCCGCCGGTGAGAAACACCAGGTACTCCTCGGCGTCACCGGTTCCGGTAAAACCTTCACCATGGCGAAGGTCATCGAGCAGTCCAACCGTCCCGCGCTCATCCTGGTTCACAACAAGACTCTAGCCGCCCAGCTCTACCACGAGTTCAAGCGGTTTTTTCCCGGCAATGCCGTTGAATACTTCGTCAGCTACTACGACTACTATCAGCCCGAGGCCTACATTCCCGCCGGCGACCTTTACATAGAAAAGGAAGCCACCATCAACGAGGAACTCGACAAGCTGCGTCTTTCAGCCACTCGTAGTCTTTTCGAACGGCGCGACTCCATCATCGTCAGCTCGGTCAGTTGCATTTACGGTCTCGGCTCGCCGGAAGCGTATTACGGCATGCTTCTGTTGCTCGAGAAAGGCCAGAGAATCGGACGCAAAGACATCACTCGCCGCCTGGTTGAAATCCTCTATGAACGGAACGATGCGGACTTTCGTCGCGGCACCTTCCGTGTGCGTGGCGACGTTATCGAAGTCTTCCCTACTTACGACGAGAATGCCTATCGTATCGAGCTTTTCGGCGATGAGATTGAGTCCCTGGCGCAGATCGACCCGCTCTTCGGCACTGTGAAGCAGAAGTATGCGCGCCTGCCCATCTATCCCAAAAGCCATTACGTGGTCCAGCCGGAGCGCAAAGCCGAGGCCGTCGCCTCCATCCTCTCTGAGTTGAACAGCTGGGTGGCCGAACTTGAATCGCAAGGCCGCATGGTCGAGGCGCAACGCGTCAATCAGCGCACCCGCTTCGATCTGGAAATGATCAAGTCGATGGGCTACTGCCATGGCATCGAGAACTACTCGCGCCACTTTTCCGGCCGCCTTCCGGGGGAAGCTCCGCCCACGTTGCTCGACTATTTTCCTCGTGATTTCCTGGTTTTCATCGACGAGAGCCACGCGACGATCCCGCAGGTCCACGGCATGTGGCACGGCGACCGCAGCCGTAAGCAGAATCTCGTCGATTACGGATTCCGTCTTCCGTCGGCCACCGATAACCGCCCGTTGAAATTTGACGAATTCGAGAACCGTGTTCACCAGGCCATCTACGTCTCCGCGACGCCGGGTCCTTATGAACTCACGCGCTCCGCTGGCGTCGTCGTTGAGCAAGTGATCCGGCCCACCGGCCTCATCGATCCCGAGGTCGAAATCCGCCCGGTCAAGGGCCAGATCGACGATCTTTTAGCCGAGATCCGGGACCGCGCCAAACGCAACGAACGTGTGCTCGTCACGACCCTGACCAAGCGCATGTCCGAGGACTTGGCCGGCTATTACACCGAAGTCGGCGTTAAGTGCCGCTATATGCACTCGGAGATCGAGACCCTCGAGAGGGTTAAGCTCTTGGCCGGTCTGCGCAAGGGTGAATATGACGTCCTGATCGGCATCAACCTGTTGCGCGAGGGGCTCGACCTGCCCGAAGTCTCCCTCGTTGCGATCCTCGACGCTGACAAGGAAGGATTTCTGCGCTCAGCAGGCTCCCTGATCCAGACCATGGGCCGCGCCGCGCGCCACGTCGAGGGCCGGGCCATTCTCTACGCCGACCGCATGACCGACTCCATGCGCCGCGCCATCGATGAAACCGATCGCCGACGCACCGTCCAGCGAGCCTACAACGAGGAACACGGCATTACCCCGCAGTCGATCATCAGTTCCATCGATATGGGTCTTGCCCAGATTCTCAAGGCCGAATACGGGGACGTGATGGTTGAAGAGGCGGCCACTTTGTCTGACTTCGTCTCGCAGGCGCAGGTGGACCAGCATATCGCGAAGCTGGAAGCTGACATGCGCGAAGCAGCTAAACGGTTCGAATTTGAGAAGGCAGCCCGCCTACGAGATCAGCTAAAGGAATTACGGGATAAAGAGTTTCTATTCAGCTAAATCCATTTTTTAGAGCCTATTGAACCAACTTGATAAGCAACCCGATGACGGAAGTTTCCATCGAAATCACCGTGTTTCTAAATTTCAGCGGCGCAATTCGCCCAGCTGTGGCCCGCCCAGAACTCGGGAATGATGACAACAATTTTGCTGGTTGACGATGATCCGCTGCAAGCGTACGTGCGCCGTTCGCTGCTGGAGCGGAGATTCGACCATGTCGAACGTGCCACTGACGCGGCTGAGGCTCTTATCCTTCTGGAAGAACCCCTCTTCAAGCGAAATCTAGGGCTTGTCATCGCAGGTCTGCACCTGCCTGGCATGGGCGGTCAGGCTTTCGTAGCAGAACTTATCTCGCGTTTTCCGTTCGTTCCCGTACTCGTCCTCGGCCGTAGCGGCGAAAAGGCCTTAGACTTCCCCGGTCAAAACGTGCGTTTCCTTTCCCGCCCCATATCGGCAGAAAACATGCTTTCGGCGGCACGCCAGCTTCTTGACCAGTACAGAGGCGACGCCTTGGAAGCCGCAGTCGCATAGACGTCTAAAGCCCCCTCCATCCACAGTGTGAGGTAGATCACACCTTCCGAGCCTAAGATGATTGAGAATTAGCCCGTTGGGAGGCCTTGGTTGGCCTGCTAGTCAGCGTGCGAGAATCATCTTTGGAGCTTTCATGGCAACATTTGGTAGTTTTGCTCTCCTTATCGCCTTGGCGCTGGCGGCTTACAATTTGCTGGCGGGAGCATTCGCCCTCCGTCTTTTGGCCACCGGTCAGCCAGCCCGGATCTCGCCGGAAAGACTAGCGGACACCGCCCGCCGCGCTGGGATTGCCGGCTTTGTCGCCATCAGCGCCGCCGCTTTTGCCCTGGTTTGGTCGGTGTTTGCAAACGACTTTTCGATCACCTACATCCTCGAGCACTCCAATCGGGCCCTGCCCGCTCCCTATAAGTTCGCGGCACTCTGGAGCGGCCAGGAAGGTTCGTTGCTGCTCTGGGCCTGGCTACTCGGGACATACGGCTTCGTCCTGCGGCTGACCCATAAGTCCGACGTGAAGCTGTACGCCTACGCTGGAACGATTCTTGCTGCCATTCAAGTTTTCTTCCTGTCCGTCATCAACTTCGCGGCCCCGCCGTTCGCTCTTATGAAGGGCGCCATTCCGGATGACGGCAACGGATTGAACCCACTCCTTCAATACCCGGAGATGGTGATTCACCCCCCGATGCTCTACCTCGGATATGTCGGCTTTTCCGTGCCCTTTGCTTTTGCGCTCGGTGCCTTGATGATGCGGTACCCGGGTGAGAAGTGGATCAAAGTCACGCGCGTGTGGACGATGGTCACATGGCTCTTCCTCACCGCCGGAATCTTTCTGGGAATGCATTGGGCCTACGCAGTACTCGGGTGGGGAGGATACTGGGGATGGGACCCTGTCGAGAACGCAAGTTTCATGCCTTGGCTCACCGGCACTGCCTTTCTGCACTCCGTCATGATGCAGGAAAAGAAAGGCATGATGAAGAGCTGGAATGTCTGGCTCATCTTCTCCACATTCCTGCTCACGCTCCTCGGGACGCTGCTCACGCGGGCAGGTCTCGTGAGCTCTGTGCACGCTTTTGCCCAATCGTCGATCGGCACATGGTTCGTGGTATTCATGGGTGTCGTGCTTGCGGTCTGCGCCTTCACTTACATCCTGCAGCGTAATCACCTGAGGAGCGACCATCATCTAGAGTCGCTGGTTAGCCGAGAATCCAGCTTCCTGTTCAACAATCTTGTCCTTCTAGTCGCCTGTTTCGTCATTCTGTGGGGAACGCTGTTCCCCATCCTCAGCGAATATGTCGTGGGCAATAAAGTCACTGTCGGCGCGCCCTTCTACAATCGAGTCGCCATACCCATCGGCTTGTTTCTCCTGTTCCTGACGGGGGTGGGACCGCTGCTCCCCTGGCGCGCAACTTCGCTGCGCAGCATCCGTCGCAACTTTATTGTTCCCTCCATCGCTCTTTGGGCCACGGTCATTGTCGCGCTTGCGGTCGGCGTCCGGCCCTGGAAAGACGGTGCCTTCGACAGCGGCAATTTCTATGCCCTGGTTGCGTTCGCCCTGGCCGCTGGCGTGATGGCTGCAATTCTGTCTGAGTTTCTGCGTGGAGCTGGCGTCATTTCTCGCCAGACAGGCAAAAATCTCTTCGCGGCTACATGGCTGTTAACTCGCCGCAACACGCGTCGCTACGGAGGCTACATCATCCACATCGGCGTGGTGATCGTGGTGATCGGTCTGGCTGGCTCTGCCTTTAATCGCAACGAAGAGCGCGAACTCGGCTTGCATAGCAAGCTACCCATCGGACCCTATACCTTGGAATGCGTGGGATTCACTCAAGACTCAAATCTCAACTACAACTCCGAGTACGCGCTGCTTGATGTCTATAAGAACGGCAAGAAGCAGTTTCAGATGGCGCCGGAAAAGCGCGTCTATCTGGCCAGCCAACAGCCTCAAACCATGGTAGCCATCCATTCCGTTCCGAGCTGGGACTTGTATGTGGTGTATGAGGGAACCAATCCCGACACCGGCCAGCCGATTATCAAGGCCTTTCTCAATCCGCTTGTAAGTTGGCTCTGGGCAGGTGTGGCACTCATCGTGTTCGGCACATTGATCGCTTTGGTGCCGAGTCTCACGCCGGCTACCGCTTCGCTCCGTGTACCTGTAACGCGCGCCGCGCCTTCGCAACCCGCGCTTCGCGGAGGCGACTGATGACGGCCCGGTTGCGATTCACATTCTGGATGAAGTCCCTGCAAGCAGTCGCATTGGCGGTAGCCGTGTGTTTCAGTCTCGGTGCTACCGACGCTAGTTCGAGGTTTAACGATCTCGGCCATCGCATGATGTGCACCTGCGGATGCGCGCAGTTGCTGGGGGAGTGCAACCACGTGGGCTGCCCCGAGTCCGGGCGCATGCGCGACGAACTCAGTGCTGCCATCTCTGGCGGTGCCGATGATAAAGCCATCCTCGCTTCGTTCTCCGCTAAATACGGTCCGACCGTGCTTGCAGCCCCAACCACACTGGGTTTCGACCTGGTGGCGTGGATCGCCCCCTTCGCAGTATTTGCTGCGGCCATGCTTGGCACGGTCTTGCTGGTCAGGCACTGGTCCCTGGGTAAAACGCAGCTAGCCACCCAGCCTGGTAGCCCGGAAATGGATGCACTGCGCGAACAGATTCGCCGGGAAACCGGCAGCGACGGAGGTTTTTAGTCGATGTCCGAAACTCAAGGATTGATTGCCGGTTTGCTCATGGCGCTGGCTCTGTTTGTTTACACCTTCTGGCCTGAGAACGTCTTCGCCAGCCAGCACGAGAAAACCCGACTGGATTACCTCCTGGAACGCAAGGAACAACTTTACGAAAACCTTCGCGACCTGAACTTCGAATACCGGGCCGGCAAATATCCAGAAGAGGATTTCGTCGCGCAGCGCGCGCAACTCGAAAACGAGACTGCGCAATTGCTCGCGGAAATCGAGCACCTGCAGCACGCCTGAAGCCAATAGGACAGGCTGCCTTCAAACGTCAGACCGAACAAAATGCTGGGTGCCCCACCTCCGCGGTCGCTGCATGGCTGCAAAAGGTGAAAAAGCACGATCCCGATCACAGGACTTATTAAGACCATGAAAGTAACTCGACTCTCTGCCTACGTCGCCGCCTTGCTGCTCTCCGCTGCTTTAGTACAAGCCGCCACCGTCACCGGGACCGTAACTGACAAGACCACCAACAAACCGGCGGCTGGTGACACCGTGGTACTCGTCGACGTTCAGGCCGGCATGGGTGAAGTGGCCAAAGCCACAACTGATGCGAATGGTCGTTACTCGATTAAAGAGCCGGGCAATGGCCCTTATCTTGTGCGAGTCACTCATCAGGGCGGCACCTACTTCATCGCGGCGCCTGAGGGCAACGGGCCTGGAGATATCCCAGTTTATGACGTCTCGGCAAACGTGGGCGGCGTAAGCATTGAAGCCGATGTGTTGGAGATCGAGACTGACAACGGTCAACTTAAAGTTACTGAACGCTACTTCGTCCACAACAATAGTTCTCCGCCGCGCACGCAATATAACCCCGCACATGGGTTTGAAATCGTTCTCCCCGCGGATGCCGTTGTCGACGGAACCGCCGCGCGGCGTCCGACCGGCCTCCCTACTTCTACGAACGTGAAGCCTGCCGGCGCCAAAGGCCACTTCATGTTCGACTTCCCGATTCAGCCGGATGAAGGCGACAAGGACACTCTGTTCCAACTGAGCTACCACGTGCCGTATGCCAGCGGGAAATATACATTCAAACCTCAGGAACAGTTAGCTGCCGATAACCTCGCTATCTTGCTCCCGAAGAGCATCTCGTTCACACCGGGATCGGGTTCGACTTATCAGCCCGTGCAGCAAGATCCCACCATTCAGACTTACCTCGCAAAGAATGTAACTCCCGGTAAGGCGCTTGAGTTCACCATTTCAGGAACTGGATCCATGCCACGCGAAGCGCAGGGCGCTTCTGCGAGTCAAGGTGGTCAACAACCCGGATCCGAAACTGGTGCCCAAGGCAATGCGACCCCCGGCAACCAGCCCGGCGGGGGCATTGGCGAACCCATAAATACCCCGGATCCGCTCAGCAAATATAAGTGGTGGATTCTCGGCGGCTTAGCGTTGCTGCTTACCGTTGCCGCCGCTTTCCTGCTGCGCAAACCAGCGGGCACTCCCGTGGCAGGTGCTCTGCTGGCACAGGACCACCCGTCCACTCCAGCATTCAGCCCATACCAGGCGTCCCCGGCATCACGGAATGCGTCGCTCCTCAATGTTCTTAAGGAAGAGCTCTTCTCCCTTGAAAGCGAAAAGCTCTCGGGTACGATCTCTCCTGAAGATTATGCAGACCAAAAAGCCGCTTTGGAAACAGTGCTCAAGCGCGCCTTGAAGCGCCAGGCAGTTTAGCTCGCTTTCGACACAAGTGTTACCGCTTGGCTCCGTGCCCCATCCTTGATTCGAGGGTGGAGACGACAAATCCACTATGAGCGTTAAACAGCGAGCAGAAATCGCATCGGTCAACCGAAAGAATAATTTCGATAGCGTTTAAGGAATGCTGAACGCCATTTAGTATTCTTCCTCAATGAAGACTGTACTCCGCACGCTGCTTTATCTCGCGCTCATCGTCTGGCTGGGCGCCGAGGTCTTCTTCCCGGTGGTCGCTGCTATCACGTTTATGACGTTGCAGATGGACACGCATACCGCCGGTATGATCGTAGGCCAGCTACTGCGCATTTTGCACGGCATGGGGCTTGTCTCGGGACTTGTCCTGCTGGCGCTGCTGGCTCTTGCTCCCGCATGGGCAATCTACAAGCCCCGCGCTGTGCTGATACCAATGGCCCTCATCTTGCTAATGATTATCTGTACTGCCTTCTCCCAGTTCAGCATTATCCCCGCAATGGAGCGCGATCGAATCGCTGCCGGCGGAGACATCAACGCCGCCGATAGAACCAACCCCAACCGCGTCCACTTCAACCTGCTCCATGTCCGAAGCGAGCGTGTTGAACAGGTGATTCTGCTGCTGGGGCTTGCGACGGTGATCCTCGTTGCTCGTGCGGAATCGACCCGAGTTTGAACGGTTGGAGTTAAGCCGCAGCGCAAACAAAACAATGATGGCTTCTCACGAAAGAGGAGCCATCGTCGTTTTTGGAATCCGCGAGCCCGATGAGCTGAGCTTCATGAACAGGATCTTCTGACCGCGCTTCGCCGGGTATCGTCGCCTGTTCTTGTATCATCAGAGAGGCTTCGACTGGCGCAATTCATCGCACATCGGACCGTATGGTAAGTGCATGAAAACTGGCATTATCGGCCTGCCTCAAGTAGGCAAGACATCATTGTTCAAGATCCTCACCAAAGCCAAACTCGAAGAGCGTGGGTACTCGAACCCGCGCGAAGCCCACATCGGCGTGGCTCGCGTGCCCGATGAACGGCTTGACAAGTTATCGGCGCTCTACTCGCCCAAGAAGACGACTTTCGCAACTGTGGAATACGTCGATGTGGCAGCGATCGGCCAGGAGGCGCTGAAAGAGACGGCTTTTCTTACCAGTCTGCGCAATGTGGACGCGCTCATTCACGTGCTTCGTGCCTTTGACGATGAGTCCATTCCCCATGTTGGCCCGATCGACCCGTTGCGCGATATCAAGAACGTTGAATTCGACTTGATGGTCAGTGATCTTACGCAGATCGAGAAGCGTCTTGAACGTGTTGAGAAGGATCTGAAAAAGGGACGCACCAGCGAGTTGGAAAGAGAACAGGCACTTCTGATTCGTTCAAAAGAGGCCCTTGAGAAAGAACAACCGCTGCGTGAACTCGAGATGACTGCCGACGAAAAGAAACTCATCAAGGGGTTCATGTTTCTGTCGCAAAAACCGATTCTGTATGTCCTCAATATCGGCGAGAGCACGACCCTCGGAGATGACCTCGACGCCGCGGTAAAGCGCTTCAGCCTCGAAGAGGTTGCCGGGCGACCAAATGCCGGGGCAACCGCCATCTGCGGCAAAGTTGAAGCCGAACTTGCTGAGATGGATGACGAAGAAGCAGCCGAGTTCCTGGGTAGCTACGGACTGCACGAGAGTGGATTGGTGCGTTTGATTCGCAAGAGCTACGAACTGCTGGGATTAATTAGCTTCTTTACTGCAGGCGAGGATGAATGTCGCGCTTGGACCGTGCCTGTTGGGTCCAAGGCCCCGCAGGCAGCAGGCGCAATCCATTCTGACCTGGAGCATCATTTCATCCGGGCCGAAACCATTCGCTGGGACAGCTTGCTCGATGCGGGTTCTGAAGCGGCGGCCCGAGCGAGAGGCACGCTGCGGCTTGAGGGCAAGGAATACGTTGTGCACGATGGTGATGTCATGCATATAAGGCATAGCGGTTGAGTTTCGGGCTATCTTACGACTGCCAGCTTCACAGCGCCCCAATCGCAGCCGAATTACGCAGCATCCGTACCAAGAGAGTTTTCTTTACGGCCTAACGCCGGCGTTCGGTCAAGGCAGCGCCATCGGTCATTCGTATAGGAACGGAGCAGAATCCGCTTTCACCTCCGTTCAAGTTTCCAACACTTTCCAACAGACACCCAAAGGACGATGCTCAAGCTTTCTATTCTTCTCGGCCTCCTGGCAGCACTCGCGGATGTTGCTGGCGGCCTGGTGCTGGTTCGCGCTCAGGGCGTTGAGCGCTATTTGCGCTACTTCGTTGCGCTGGGCGCCGGATTCCTAATGGCTACGGCACTCCTTGAGATGGCGCCGGAAAGCATGCGCCTGAGTCCGAAGATTGGCCCCATCCTCATCATGGCCGGCTATTGCGTTGTGCACCTGCTCGAACACACCATCAATTCGCACTTCCACTACGGAGAAGAAACACACCACGGCGAATTTGTCTCGCGCCGCACCGGTTATTCGGTCCTGGGCGGACTGAGTGTTCATGCCCTCTTCGACGGTGTGGCCATCGGCTCGGGATTCGTCGTTTCGAGTGCCTTGGGCTGGCTTATTTTCCTCGCGGTGTTTCTACACAAGGCGCCGGAAGGATTCACCATGGCTTCAGTGATGCTAGCCAGCGGGCGCAGTCGTACCGTGGCTTTTTACTCCGCCGTAGCGTTGGCGGTCGCCACACTTGCGGGCGTTCTGATTATCGAGTTATTGCCTCGCTGGTTGCCCTATGGTCTGCCTGTATCCGCCGGTGTGGCACTCTATGTCGGAGCCAGCGATCTGGTTCCTGAGGTCAACCGTGAGCCCGGGATTCGCATGGCTCTGGTGTTCTTTTTAGGAGTCGCTGGATTTCTGCTCCTGAGATCGCTTCTTCCTGCCTTGTAAAGGGATCACTTATTCCTCGGCGACGCGTCCGAGTCTATACATCCGCGCCTGCTGCCATGCCTCAGCGTTGCCTCGCCTTCTTCAGGCATGTACGATGGACATATCGTCACGGATGACCTGCTGAACCTGACTACATGGAGTTTGCGCGCTTGATCCGCAGTAAAACACGAGTCAGGTTTCTGTTAATTCTGGCATTTACGCTTCTCGGTTTCACGGTGATGGGCTATCACCCCGGCATTGAAGATGACGGCGTCTATCTCGCCGCAGTCAATGCAGACCTTCATCCTGCTCTCTATCCGCACGATTCCGATTTCTTTCGGCTTCAATTGCAGGCTACGCTTTTCGATCGATGGATTGCGGATTTTGTGAAAGTCACGCATATCCCTGTGGCGTGGACCGAACTCCTGTGGCAGTTTCTTTCGTTGTTTGCCATTCTTTGGGGCTGCTATTCAATCGCTGAATTGCTGTTTGCGGAAGAACGAGCACGATGGGCGGGTGTCGCTATGGTAGCCGCCATGTTTACCCTGCCGGTCGCTGGAACTGCGCTCTATCTTGTTGACCAGCATCTGCATCCGCGCAACGTTGCCACGGCCATCATTCTGTTCGCGATTGCCCGCATCCTGGGCCGGAAGATTTGGCAGGCTGTTTTGCTCTTACTGGTCGCATTCGTTCTGCATCCCATCATGGCTGCCATGGGAATCTCTTTCAGCTTCTTTCTTGCCATGTGCTTGAAGGATCCAGCTCCCAAGTGGCTCCGTTCACTACGTGGTTCAATGGCAGCGGCGGTCCCTCTCGGGTGGATCTTCGAGCCTCCGACGCCGGCCTGGCGGAAGGCGCTCGCTACGCGCACCTACTACTACCTCTACAAGTGGACCTGGTACGAATGGTTGGGAGCGCTGGCACCGCTGCTTCTATTCTGGATCCTCTGGCGAATCGCCAAGAAGCGTGGCAACGATTTGCTGGCGCGCTTCTCACTTGCGGTTGTGATCTACGGTGTCTTCCAGCAGATCGTGGCGATGATCATGCTCGGTCCTTCGGTATTCCTGCGGTTGATGCCACTCCAGCCCATGCGCTTTCTTCATCTCATCTATGTCTTTCTCGCGTTGGTGGCTGGCTGTCTGATCGGCAAGTATCTTCTGAAAGGGAAAGTCTGGCGCTGGGGTCTTTTCCTCTTAGTCACCAACAGCGGCATGTATGCTTCGCAACGCGCCCTTTTCAGTGGCAGCGACCACCTCGAATTGCCAGATCGAGCGCCGGACAATTCTTGGCTACAGGCTTTTACCTGGATCCGTCAGAACACGCCCACCGATGCCTACTTCGTTCTGGATCCCAATTATCTGGCAGCACCCGGCGAGGATTACCACAGCTTTCGTGCCTTGGCAGAGCGTAGCCAACTAGCAGACGCGATCAAAGACACGGCCGTGGTCACTCAGGTCCCCGGTCTTGGTCCAGCGTGGGAGAATCAGGTCGACGCGCAAGCAGGGTGGAGTCGCTTTCAATTAGCCGATTTTGAGCGTCTCCGAGCCCAATTTGGGGTGAACTGGGCCCTGGTCTCTTACCCGCAGCCAGTCGGCCTCGAATGCTCTTGGCACAATGGCACGCTCGCCGTCTGCCGGATTCCCTGATCGTCTTCGGGTCGGGAATACCAGCAAAACGAGACAATTTTGCGCCTTGAGGCCCTTTCCGCGAGAATGTGAAGGACGCCCGATTACGCGCCAAGTAATCTGCAAAGAATTAATCGACTGTCCGGCTTATATAGGGCGGGAGCCTGAGCCATGCTTAACCTTGCGCAGCGCCTGATCCTCGGATGTGTTTTGCTCGCGGGCCTGACGATAGGCTTGGCTGTGGCAGCGCATCGCACGCTGTCAGCCGCGGGACAGGCGCCGCTCGCTATTGTATTCAGCGTGGCTGCGGTCGTGGTCGCTGCGATCACGGTGGTCCTGGTTCTTTCTCCAATCCAGAATATGGCACGCGATGCTCGCAAGATCGCGCAAGGCAGCCTCGAACATCGGGTCGAATGGAGCAGTCGCGACAGCTTTGGGGCGATTGCAACGGAGTTAAATCGGCTCGCGGTTCGCCTTCGCGATCTGAGGGATTCTGAAGCCGGCCGTCGGCAAATGGAGTTTCAGCTCTCCGATGCGGTCCTGCAGTCTATCTTCGAACCGATCATCGTCACGGATGGCAAGGGACATGTACTCAAGCTCAATCCGGCCGCAACCGAATTGCTCGGCGAAGCCGCGACCGATCGGATGGCGCTGACGAACACTCCCGGTGGCGATAAGATTTTGAGTGCCATCCGCGACGCGGTGGCCATGCAGAAGGCGGTTGCGGTCGAAGGAGAGGCCGCCATGCTGCCCATGCGCATCGGCAAACAGGACCGAAGCTTCCGCTTGCGCACAACCCCCATGCGGGACTCCGATGGCCGTCTCCTGGGGACCGTAACGACGCTTGAGGATGTAACTAGTCTTCAGGACACAGACCGCTTCAAGACACAGTTCATTGCGGTGGCCAGTCGCAAGCTTCGCGATCCTCTGCTGCAACTGCGGCGCGGTCTATATGCGTTGGGCCAAGGCTTCGGCGGAGAATTACGGCCACTTCAGGCGGAACTGGTCAGCGCGGCCAGCGAGGAATCGCAAAAGCTCGACGATCTAATGGGCGACCTCATTGAAGTCGCTGAGATCGACACCGGCAAACGAGAACTGCAATTGGAGAGCATACGGCCGTTGTCGATACTGCGAGAAGCGCAGGATCGCTACAGCGACGCTGCAGCCCAGAAGCGTATCGATGTGAACGTGAAAGCTTACGCCGATCTGTCTGCCGTGCGTGCTGACCGCCGAGCCGTAAGATCAATCTTCGACAACTTGCTCACTAACGCCGTCCGCTATACGCCCCAGGAAGGGGAGATCCTGCTGGCCGCTGAAGAAGTGAAAGATTTTGTCCAATTCACGGTGCGCGACAGTGGCCGTGGGATTGAGGCGGAGCGGTTGAAAACCATCTTCGATCGTTTCAATACCTTCTCAGAACAGGGGACCGGTATGGGACTCGCGCTCGTACGCCGACTCGTCGAGTCACTCGGAGGCCAGATAGCCGTCGAGAGCCGCCTGGGCCACGGGACTACTTTTCGCTTTACTCTTCCCGTGGCGGCCGTTGATGCTGTCCGTCATCCGGTAGAGGTGGGCTAACCGATGGCTGAGATCAAACTCGACTCCCAGCGAGAATCGGGCAAGCTGCGTATTTATATCGGCGCCGCACCGGGCGTAGGTAAGACCTACCACATGCTCAACGATGCCCATATGCTGAAGCACCAGCAGAGTGTCGATGTGGTTATCGGTCTGGTCGAATCCCACGGCCGCAAAGAGACAGAAACGCGCATTCGAGATTTGGAGATTGTTCCCCAGCGCGTCATTCCCTATCGCGGCGTTGAACTCAAGGAAATGGATGTGGACGCGATTCTGGCGCGCCACCCGCAAACGGTCGTGGTCGACGAACTGGCCCACACAAATGTTCCCGGCAGCAAGAACCGTAAGCGTTACGAAGATGTCCTTGAGTTACTCGACGCGGGAATCAATGTGATGACGGCCGTGAATATTCAGCATCTTGAGACGCTGAACGACGCAGTCAATCGCTCTGCGAATACGGTGATTCGCGAGACTGTTCCTGATAACTTCTTTAAGCGGGCAGATGAGGTCGTCAATGTCGACGTGACCGTAGATGAGTTGCGCACCAGATTGCGACAGGGAAAAATCTATGCTCCCGAAAAAGTGGATCAGTCACTGGCAAACTTCTTTCGCAAGGGCAATCTAAATTTGCTGCGCGAACTGTCTCTCCGAACAACAGCGGAACAAGTTAGCAATCGCGAATCGGAATATCGACGCAACCAGGGACTGGAACAAGCAACCGTTCCCGAGAAGGTTATGGTCTGCCTCAGTACACGCCCAGGCACTGAACGACTGCTGCGTGTGGGCGCTCGCGTCGCCGGCAGACTGGCTACGAATTGGTACGCGGTGTATGTTAGTCGCCCTGAAGACGATAAAGGACACGGGGATCCGAACGCCTTTCATCGGCTCGAGGAATATCAACGCATGGCTCGGGACTTGGGCGCACAAGTGGTTAACTTGACCGACAAGAACGTTTCAGACGCGCTGATTCGGTTCGCCCAGCAGGAGAGCATCTCGCACGTGGTTTTCGGTCAATCGGCCCGTTCGCGCTGGGATATTTTGCTTCGCGGCTCCGTGCTCAATCGATTCTTGTCTGAGATTCGCGATGTCACGGTGCAAGTCGTCCCGATGCAGAAGCCGAATCGCAAGGCATAGTGCCTCCCCGTCGCTATTCGCAGAAAACTCTGACTTTAGTCGCGTTCCCGTCCTTGCTGACGGGCGACAATAGTAAGGCTCGACCAAACCAAACGCTTGACGCCGGACACAAGTCCCCAATGGCCGCGCGGTCCTCATGCAATTCATGATGCGCGCTGACAAGGCCCATCCAGGCAGACACATTGCCGCCATCGTCCTGCACCATGCGGGAATACAGTGCAGCAGCTTGATCGAAGCGATGCGCCTCCATCAAAATTCCGGCGTATTGCAGCCGTGTATCCGCCTTGAGGGTTAAGCCGTTGTCAGGGAATGGGAGTGCCAAAGCCTCGGCCAGTACACGTTCGGCATCGGCAGGGCGATTTTCGCTGTGATAGACCGTCGCCAGAGTGCGTAAATACTCCGGATCTTTCATTAGCGAAGCCTTCACCGACGGAGGAAAGCTGTTTGAGAGAGCCAGTGCCTTCTGATTTTGCCCATCACGCGCGTATGCCACAAATAGACCGCGCCAAAAATCCGCTGTGTGCGGCTGAATCTCGAGAAGCCGCTCGTACGCATCCGCGGCATTGGAGAACTGCTGTTCCTTGCTGAGCAATCCGGCTAAGCCAGCCTGAGCTTCCACGCTGGTCGCCTCATGGTCAGGGCGTCTTTGTACTTAGCGGCAGCGACTTCGAATTGATTGTCCGTCAAAGCCTGAGAAGCCTCGCTCATGGCATTCCAGAACCGCGAAGTGGCCAGTGCGGACTCAACGGCTCGGATACGAAGTCCATCCTGCTCGGCCTGCGTTAAATAGCTGATGGCTCCGGCAAAGTTGTTTTGCTGCATACGCAAAAAGCCCATGCCCGCTGCTGCACGTCCGTTCGTCGGCTCTTTTTGCAGCAATGCGGCAAAGCGTGTTTGTGCTTCTTCAAGATGCTTTGCATTCAACGCGGCGAAGGCCGCTCTTTCACCCGGGGTACGCGCAATGCCGGAGTTCATTTGAGCGAGCTTGCCCTCATCCTCTTTCAAGTGGCCGGCAATCTCAGTGTCCTGGGGGTGCTCCCTCACGTACTGGCGAAGTTCAGCAGCAGATGCAGGATTAGCCGCATCCCAGATCAGCGCCTGCCGCAGCGGGGCCTGCGCGTTCGGATCCTTGGCGTGGGCCTCCAAAATGTGTATGCCTTCGGCGCGCGTCTTTGCGTCGTAGGTGAGCATCGTTCCCAGTTCGATCACGTACCGTGGGTCGCCAGGATTGCGTTGTGCCAGCGCGCGCATGGCTTCAATCGCCGCCGGCTTTCCGCTCGCCGTCCCATACAAAGTTTGGTAATAGGCCATGGCGATATCGCCATCGGGGGGATGGTCGCCATAGATATCGCGATACACGCGCATGGCGTTGTCATTCTTGCCTTGGCGTGCCAATTCGCCGGCTTGGCGCAGCCGGTCGCCTTGCAATCGAGTACTGGCCAGGGCTTGAATTTTGACAATCGCGGGGTCATTGGGGCTGACGCTGCAGAGTCGGTCGAGCGCTGCTTCTGCCTTCGGGGAGTCGGTCAGTTTCAGATCGCGCGCCAGTCCGGCCAGGGCTGCAGTGTTGTTTGGATCAGAGAGCAGAATCTGCTGCCACACCTGGATCGCCATATCCGAACGCCCGCGCGCATCCAGCGCTTTCGCGTTAGTGACAAGAACTTGGCGCGTTTCCTCAGGACTGGCTGTAGCTCTATTCTGCGCAAGACCGGTCAGCAACACAGCCGCGAAACAAAATGTGACGATTCCACTCGTTCGCAAGGGCCTGGGCGCAACCGTCATGAGTGTGTCCACTCCACCTTCAGTTCGCCTCGCAGACTGAATCGGAACCTTCCATCCATAAAGCCGTTAGCAAACAAGGCAAGATTCTGATCGTAATAGGCAGGATCTTTTCCGTATAAGCCCGTCGATCGGTCCAACTGCGCACTCATACGGACTTTTTGCTGTACAGCCGCTCTTTCAAGGTCTGGAAAGGTCTTTAGATAAGGTAGCACCGCAGCCGAAAATCCTACAGGTCCATCTTGCTCAAGCGGCATCCCCTGGTCGCTGACTTTCTCTGGTGGAGCCCCGTGATGACTCATGAAAGATCCCATTCCCGAGAGCGAGCCCAACAACTGGCTCCGCGCGGGGTTCCCGTTGTCGAGCATTGCGGCCCAAAGATAGACACGGATTGCATCGTAACTTCCGATCGCCGGGGGTACATCTTTGGGCGCCACTACACCGCCGGGCGCGGAGGCAGGATAGAAGCCATCGCCAGGGACGTAATCCACCCAGTCCATGGCAAATCCGTGACGAGAACTCTGCTCAATGAGCCGGGGGACGTTGAGTCCAATCTGCTTCCACGGCCCGGCTGGATCAACGACTGCAAATCGATCGAATATGAAGACCGGCAGGTAGCTTGGATTTACCGTCCAATTCTGCCCGTGATGGAACAGGCTGGGAAGCCCGGGCATGAGCATAGGACCAAACCCGGGCAGTGTGGCCACTTCCTTCTGGGCAATCAGGGCCACCATCTTGCGGGCGAGGTTGGTGTAGTGAGCATCCTTCCAAAGGCGCCCGGCCTCGAGCACAGAGTACGCGATCCAGATGTCGGCATCGGCCGCCGGATTTGGATCAAGGAGCTTCCAGTTTCCTTCTTTCGATTTACCCCACAGCCAACCGGGAAGGTTGTTCTCGAGACTGCCTCTAGCCAGATTAGTCTGCGTCCATCCCAGAGTCCGGTCAAAGCGGGTCCGATCGTTAGCGGCGAGGGCAAAAAACAGCGCGTAGGACTGACCTTCGGAAGTCGTCCGATTACCGCCCTGTGGATCGATGACTCTTCCCTGCCCATCCATGAAGTGAGCTGCATAGTTGTTCCACAGGATCCATGGTCCCTGCTTACATCCGCCGGTGGCTCCAAGGAAGACGACGATCACAATGAGCAGCACGAGTTGCCGTGCACGAGAAGCCCGAAAACTCATTACGACGATTCTCCTGGAGATCCTTGCCGAGGTTTTAACGTGCAGTCATACAACCTGCGCCAACCTGCACATCTGAATTTCGTAAGTCGACGCTGAGAAGCTTTCATCCCTGCACATTTCCACCCTGCTCGATAACCCTCGTCTTCCGCTTCTGGCAAACTGGCCGCGGTAAACGCTGCAACCCAAGAACATTCACGGCAGTGGTTTTGAGACATTGCCATTGTAGAACGGCGGCAGAATCAATTCCTATCGGCGCGCGCAGGGTTCGCCTAGTCCTCAACCATACGAAGGCGGGCGCGAGCTTTGTGGCGCAACCACTGCCGCGTCCAAATCGCCAACATGAAAGCGAGCACAAGGACCACAACGGCGGCGAGCCAGGGGACTTCCATGAACCAGAGGGTCAATCGCGTCCACCACGGCAGTGAGCCGACATGGTAAACCGAGTTGCCGACCCGAAACGATTGAAAGCGAGTGCCCATCAGCACTGAAACCGAGCCTTGAATGTCGCTGGCTTGCTGCACGTACATCAACGTGCTCATGAAGGGCTCGAACGTGGGTGCATCCTTAAGGTGAATCGCGACGATGCTGCGGCTGTCGCCGGAGTCGTAGGGGGACTTGATCCCCTCGATCACAGCGTCGGGTGTGCCGGAGGCGGTCAGATCGCCTGATTCAGAACGCTCATCCGATTGCACTTTCCACCACGCGTGATGCAACGGAGCGAAGAATCCCAGCGTATCGTGCACCTGAATCTTTCCGCTGCGCAAAGCCACGGGCAAATCGGTCGCAAGTTTATCAAATGCCGGCTGGTCGTCGCCCGTGCCGATCACCAGAAAATCTGAATGAGCTCCGGCCTGCAACACTTCGGGACCAGCCACGGTTACGCGCAGCGCTGGAAAGCCCGTTTGCCTACCAAAATGGCCCATGAGGGTGGTAAAGATTTCAATTTCCTGGACAGTCGGATTAGGAGGCAAAACCACCGTGGTCTCGCTTAAGTCCGTAAGCCGCGTGAAGGGGAAGCCGGCATTTGCGAATATCTCAAGATTGGGCATCGCTGCGTAATGCGGGTAATCGCGCAGATCGAGATAGCTATCGCGAAGGATCGAGCCCTGCATATTAATGGGCGTCGTGTCCTGGCAGTTGCTCTTCTTGAGTAGCTGAAACGTAAAGTCGAACGAAAGCGAATTGGAAAATGGGCGCAAGTTGACGACGGGAACCGGTACATCCAGTTGTGTTCGACGCGTGGCTTCCTGGCCTGGAACCAGCGGAACTGAACCCAGAAATGCGTTGTTGACCCGGATCTGCATACTCGAGATCGGTCCGATGGGAATCGAGTTGTACCGGTATGCGAGCCTGAGAACTGCATTCGGTCGTTCCGAGTAAAAGATATCCGGTGCGATGCGAAAGTAGACGTTCAGCGGCGCAGATCCATCGCCCTGTAACTGTTCGGCCGTTGCATAATCCCAAAGGGCGATGGTCTGATCGGTCCTCGCCCAGCGTGGCGCGGCATCGGGCTGCTGCTTCGAAGGCAGACTAAAGGTTTCAATTTTGGTCTGATTGCCCTGCAGCAGATCGGTGTGCAGCGCGACAGCCTGGGCGGCCTTCACTGCCTGGTCCGGATTTTCACCAGCGATCACCAGCACCTTGCCATAGGAATCATTGGGATTGGCGCGCATGGCGATGGTTGGCATATTGACGGACGCCATGTTCAGCCCGGCGGGCAAATTGGCGGAACTGTCAGCAATCACGATCGCGTTTCCCGCGGGCAGTTCTCCAATGTGCACAGGAAAGCGCACCGGGCGGTTCTCGGAGATCATGCCGAAATAGCTGGTCACGATGCCGGCTGCCTGAATGGCCTTGCTGGATGGCGCCGATGCAAAGACCACGGGAAGGCTGAGAGGCTGCACGATGGTCGGATCCAGGAACGGTAAGGGTAGTTGCTTAAGGTCATCGACGAGCGGCAACAGGTCGCCCTGAATATCGAGATACGTGCTGCGGTGCACGCGGGCCCACAACGTTGTGTTAGCCGGATCTTCGCAGACCATTACATAGTGGCCGATGAACTGAATGGTTAGTGCATTGTTATGGACCATCAACTCCGGGGGAATGGTGAAGTCGGCTTCCGCTGATTCGCTCGAAGATCCTCCTGTTTGATTGGGCGTGGGTTGGACAGTCGCAAACAGCGTGCCGTTCATCATCAACTTGATGTGGCTCAACTGCGGCAGGAGACTGGGAGAAAACGCGTAACCGATATGTATCTTCGCCGTGCGAGGTACATGGGTTTGCGGCAACGTGAAGTAGACGGTATGACTGCTGTCGATACCGTGCAACTCGATCAAAGGCGCACCGGCATCTGCGAGGCTGAACCTGTCGCGAAACTGTCCTGCAGGCGGGGGCGGCACTATCGACTTGGCGTTGGCCGACACCACTTGGTGGCCATCGGCGTTGATCGCAGTCTGTGCTTTCAGAGTCGGCGCAGCACTAAGAAAAAGCGCCAGTAAGAAGATGACCATCGATGATACGGCCGGAAACGTGTTCCTCTTCTTGTCTCTCAGTGTCCGCTTTTCGCTGGTGAACAAACTCTTGGCAGTCGCAGCCAGTCCATGCATAGAAATGGAGAAGATGCGATGTAGACTGCGCAGCACATTGTCGGGCTCCCGCGATTCACCCAAGCCCAGCCACGAATCGGCTCGCGAATAGAGCACCATGGTCAAAATTTCCTGTTCTGCCAGCGACAGCTTCTCAAAGTGCAATCTCAAAACTGAACCTTCTGACGATACTACGGTCGCGTTCAGTTCAGTGGTGACGGAGGGCAGAGGAAATGCAAGCTTTACTTCAGTCAGGGGAGCCAGTTCCACACCGTCGCCTACCCGAATGCTGCAACCACCCGATGACATATCGATAGTTTCACCAGCGATCGCACTTCCATCGGCCAGTCGGGTCGTAACTGGAGTAACAACGTTGATGCGAACGGTGGTGCGCAACTGGCGCATCTCGCGTGCAACTGCGGTGGTGACGCCGAGGATGATGACGTTGAAACAACACCAGACGACATTCATCAAGACGGTGCCGGGCCGGTCGCGGTCCCAGATAAAGTAGCGCGGGATCGCGATCAAGATGCCGGCGAGGTTGAACATCAGCAGGATCAGGAACGGTTGCGCAATGCGGGTGTCGAAGAATGTCCTTTTGACTACTCCGCCCTTTGCGGTGACATTGAATTTACCCAGCCGGGGGTTGACCAGCGCCATAAGCGTCGGCAACAGGATGTAAGGCGAAAGAACGGTTTCATAAATCTCGTTCCAAAAGGAGTGCCGGTGCTCGCCCTGAATGCGCGAGTTGGTCACGTTGGAAAGAATCAAGTGGGGCAGAGCATAAGCGAGGATGGCGGCCCAGTAACCCGGCACATTGGTATGCGACAGGATCAGGTAGATCAAGGGCGCAGTGAGAAAAATCAACCTTGGAACCGCGTACATAAAATGCATCATCGCGTTGAAATAACACAGGCGCTGCGGGAACTTAAGGCCGGGCGCGAAGAGTGGATTGTCGGTGCGCAGGATCTGGATCATCCCGCGCGCCCAGCGAATGCGCTGTCCGACGTGAGCGGACAAACGTTCGGTGGCCAAGCCGGCAGCTTGCGGAATATTGATGTACGCCGTGCTCCAGCCGTTCATCTGCATACGCAGCGAGGTGTGCGCATCTTCAGTTACGGTCTCGACCGCGATACCGCCGATTTCATCAAGTGCCGGGCGACGCAGAACCGCACACGAACCGCAGAAAAAAGTAGCATTCCAAAAGTCATTGCCGTCCTGCACGATGCCGTAAAACAACTCGCCCTCATTCGGGATCACGCGAAACTGCCCAAGGTTGCGCTCGAAAGGGTCTGGCGAATAGAAGTGATGCGGTGTCTGTAACATTCCCAGCTTGTGATCACGCAGAAACCAGCCCATTGTCATCTGCAAAAAACTGCGCGTCGGCACGTGGTCACAATCGAAGATGGCCACATAGGGCGACTTCGTAGTCCTCAGTGCTGCATTGATGTTGCCTGCCTTGGCATGCTTGTTATCACCGCGTGTCTTGTAACCGACGCCGGCCTCGAATGCGAACTGTTCGAATTCCTTGCGCCTGCCATCGTCGAGGATATATACGTGAAGCTTGTCAGCAGGCCAATCGATATTTAATGCACCGAGTGCGGTGTAACGCACAACTTCAAGTGGCTCGTTGTAAGTAGGGATCAAGACATCGATGTGCGGCCACTCATTGATGTCATCCGGCAATGCCACCGGCGCCCGACGTAGCGGCCAGATGGTTTGAAAGTAGCCCAGAAACAAAATAAGAAACGCGTAAAGCTCAGCGAGAATCAGGCTGACGATGAAGAACGCATCGAGCGCGCCCCAGTGATTTCCAGGATCGCGAAAGAACTGGACGGTTGATGCGATGCGCCAATAGCCATAGCGAAAGGTGCAGAACAGCGACATCAACATCAGGGTGAGCGTTACCAGGTATGAGTCGGAACTGCGTGCTACCGCCAAACCCATCAGCAACGTTAGGAGTCCGCAGACTGCTTGTTGCGGCCATGTAAGGGGAAGCACAGCAAGGAAATAAAAGATTACGAAGGCACCCACCAGAAAAACGAGGCGGAGGAGCTTGGTAAGAACGTTGTCTCCCGCCCCAATCTCCTGCCAAAGGCCCGTAGCCGTCATCTTTCGCTCCAGCGCACTCCGCGGTAGCCCTGTGTTGCGGGCGCGGCCATATTCTTGAGCCAGCCGGCCAGGCTGCCGAAATCCTCAGCAGCAGATGAATTGGGAGCGTAGTCAACGACCGTCATGCCTTCGGCGAGTGCTTCACTTACAGCCGGTGTGCGGCGCAAGGCAAATGGCAAAAGCCGTTCGCCGAGTTGTTCGCGTAACACCTCACGCACATCCAGATGTAACGGCAGGGACGGGTCGAACTGGTTGAGCACGTAATAAGGAGTGCAAGGGTGGCCTGACCCGCTCAGGTTGCGCTGGAAAAAAGATTCGATCGAGCTCACGCTGACGACGGAGCTCATGTCAGGAATTACAGGCACAAGAACTGTAGGTGACATGCGTAAGACGCGGCGCGTAGTCGCACCCGAAGCGGTGGCGAGATCCACGATGATACGGCCCGCGCTGCGACCATGGCGCGCGATCTCATGCGACAGGGTTTCCTGCGACGCCGTTTCGGGGCCAAGCGTTTCTGGATCGATGGTGACGGTTTGGACTGGAGCGTCGCCGCTGCCTCCGGGAGGACTGAAGGTGCGCAACACGCCGGGCCTCTGATCGCGGGCTCCGAAGAAGAATGGCAGCAAGCCATAGGCGGCTGTATCCACCAAGAGCACGCGTTCGCCGCGGGCTGAAAGTGCACGCCCCAGCGTAGCCACCAGGCTGGTCTTGCCCACTCCGCCAGCGAGTGAAAAGACGGCCAACACCGGGATGCGCGAAGGAGCGGGAACTGGCGCGGGTTCGGCGGGCACGGCGGTGCCGGTAAATACGCCCTTAAGGGCGAACCAGCGCGAGGTTACGCGGTCGCGCGAACCCTGCAATGTGTCCTCGGGAGCGGTAGGAACCGGGCTCGAAGCGATCTCACTGCGTTCGGCTACCAACCACGCGGGGCGTACTGTGCCCTCACGCGATTCAATCGGAGTCAGACCGCCTGCGGCGTTCTGTTCTTCGTCCTCGCGCACCGGCACGTAAGACGGATGGCTGGCGGCGGGATTGTAGCTATGAGCTGGAGAAAATGGCGTAGACGGCACGTGAGCCTGAGGCGCGCTGCCAGGCGATGAGTTCTGCGGGGGCGCTTCTACATAAGGGGGGTAGGGGGTGGCAGCGGAAAACGTCTGAACGCGTTCCTGCGGCTGGGCATCCGGGGCGTACGGAGGCTGCGAAAAACCCGGTCGGGCTGCCGGCGGTTGCGGCTGTTGTCTCGGCGACGGATTCACGCCCGGAGCCTGCGCAGCGGGATTTGCAGGCACAGAAGCGGGTGTGACGCGCTGAGACTGCCACGCGCGCTGCTGCGCAGCTAGTTGTTCGGCTCTCCTGGCATTTTCCTGCGCGGCCTGCTCGGCTGTGCGTTCGGTTTCCGCGGCACGCACGGCATCCGGAGTTCGCGAAACACCTGCGGGCCCGGGTGCGTCAGATCCTTCGATGGAGCGCGGCCGTTCGTTCTCGATTGCATCCTGCACGCGCTGACGTGCTTTTTCACGGGTTTGTGCCCGAGAAGCGGAAAAATCGCGATATTTCGCGCCATGCAGATTGGCCCAGGAATAGAGGGTCGCTACATCTTCCGGGATTTCGTTCTCATCACCAAGCGGCGTGCGATCACTCATCTGGCACCTTCAACATTAGGGCGCACCAATATTTGGCTCAGGCTAATGCCGCAATTATAAGGATATTGCGAGAATAGTCTGCACCCCGCGCCGGATGGAATCCTTGCACCGAAAATCCTATTTGGACGGCTGTTGTCAAAACAATAACACTTGCACAGTTGAGGGACTAACACTTTCCCGTCACAAAGGCCGCTTCTGCCGCTTCCCGCTTGTGACGCAGCGCACTGAATAAGCCCAACAATATAAACAGCTTGTTGAATCCGTTTCTCGCCATCACGGCAGCATATGCGGGCGCTGAAATATTATCTTTTAGTCATCGGACCCGAAACTCAGATGGGAAACAGGTGAAGAAGTGACAAACTGACAGCTGAAACCGCCCTTCGATGGGTTTCAATTCGTGCTCGCTGGCCGAACCCAGCTCTGAGAGAACTCAACGATCTGCTGTGTTAGTTTTGAAACAGCGGCCTGGAGCGAGCTCGTAGCTCAGTTGGTAGAGCAACGCCCTTTTAAGGCGTGGGTCCTGGGTTCGAGTCCCAGCGAGCTCACCATTTCGTTCCTTACAGCTGGCCGCTTCCCTTTCAAAATGTATTGCCTGTCATTCTGGCCGAGCTGGCGCACGTTCGGGTGCGTAGGCTGGGCCGATCTTCAGAAAGTTGTCCTTGCACCCTCAGGTTCTCGGCCAGAAATGCTCCTCTGAACTGGCTTTGAGACGCAATGCGGCATCTTCGGGCGTGATATCCCGCTGCGGCATTCCCAGCATTTCAAAACCAACCATGAACTTGCGCACCGTGGCCGAGCGCAACAGCGGCGGGTAAAAGTGAGCGTGAAAGTGCCACTCGGGGTGATCTGCACCATCGGTCGGCGACTGGTGAAATCCCATGGTGTAGGGGAAACTCGTCGCGAATAGGCTGTCGAAGCGAGTGGTCAGCCGCTTGAGGGCGTCTGCCAAACCATCCTTCTCATCGGCCGAAAATTGCGGCAGCGATCCCGCGTGGCGGCGGCTCAGAAGCAGAACTTCAAACGGCCAGGTCGCCCACCAGGGAACGAGCGCGACGAAGTGCTGATTCTCGAAGATCACTCGATCCGCCTGCGCACGCTCTGCGTCGACATAATCACAGAGTAAGCATCGGCCGGTCTGATCGAGGTGGGCGCGCTGAGCAAGGGTTTCAGCGGCAGGCTCATCGGGAACAAAGTCGGTGGACCAGACTTGCCCATGCGGATGAGGATTGCTGGCGCCCATCATCGCACCGCGATTTTCGAAGATCTGCACGTACTCGATCCAGTCCAACCCGGCAAGTTCCTGGAACTCGCGCGTCCACGCATCGACCACGGTGCGAATCTCCGGCTGACTCATGCGCGCCAGCGTCAAGCTGTGGTCGGGATGAAAGCACAGCACCTTGCAGAGGCCGCGCACCGCTTCGGCTTTCAACATAGGCGAAGCCGAAGAATCTGGAGTGGAGGGCAAGTCCGGCAACAACGCGGCGTAATCGTTTACAAACGAAAACACATTTTCGTAAGTGGGGTTCACCGATCCGCCGGCGCGTGTATTGCCGGGGCAGAGATAGCATTGCGGATCGTAGACCACGCCTGATGGAGTGGCGTTCTGGCCCACTTCACCCTGCCAGGGCCGCTGCGTTCGATGAGGAGAGACAAGAACCCATGCTTGTCGCAGCGGGTTCCAACGCCGATGGGGATATTGCCACTTCTTTTCCATTGTCGGCTCCGAAGACCCATTGTAAGGTCTGAGCCGAACGCGGGCAGAAGTCCGCCATTGCAAGAAAGGATTGCAAATGAACTCTACCCGCGGACCAGAGCCGGCCTTCGGCGAACTGCGGCAAGGTCATTGAAGCCGTGTTCAGGGACAAGTGAGCTATGGCACGAGATCGAAAGCGGGACGCAATGTGCCATCCATGTAGAACGGCACCGAAGTGTGCTCATGAACAATCTGCCATCCGGTCTCGGTCCGCTCGAGGCATATGGTTTCACGCATCCAGAAGCTGACTTTGCCTTCGGCGGATTTCTTAGTGCCGCGCATCTGTAGAAAACCATGGCAGAACGCCAAATCGCCCTTCACAGTAATCTTCATGTCGCGGGAAGTTATTTCGACGGGCGTGCTCCACGAGTCGAGCCACGCCTGCTTCTCTTGAATGTCGATTCCGTGATGAGCGAGCGGCGGTGCGAGGTTGAAAATCGCTGCGTCGGTTGCAAACGGCTCTGCAATGGGCGCCGCATCTTTGTCATGGTGGGCTTTGTGTAGACCATCAATGATGGCAGAGATTGCAGACACATCTTTTGAAGATTGAATTTCAGGGGCTGTGGTCAACATAGTTGTACCTCCGTGAGTGTTGTTGGGGAATAAGCGCGTTAATCGTGGCTGTTGCCTGTGCGAAGAGCGAGGACCCTCTTCAACCTCGGACCGCGCAGATAAACGTCGGCCCACACGAAAACGCCGACGATGACCGGAAAGAGAGAGTTCAAACCTAGTGCTTGTGCTACGCATGTGATTGGCGGCTGCTCCCCGAGGTCGCCAGTGAGCAGAACTGCACCGAAGACCGCCGTTTGCGGAATCGTATACAAGAGGGTGCATGCCTCAGCACGATTCCATCACGGGCTTGGTCCAACTTCTGCCGAGGGCTGGGGCTGGGGCTCTGTCAGGCGGTCGGCAGAAGAATCTCGGTCACGAGCTGTTCTTCAGGTGTGACACGGGGATCGTTGACGTAATTCTCGATGGCGAAGTCGTCGCGCAGAGGAATTTTCTCCTCGCCGGCAATTCCCCACACGCGGCCTGAGGCTGCACCTAGTTGCGAGTAAGATCCGGTCAGCACGAAGCGGCTGTACTTACCGCCGGGAAACTTCTCGTAGCTCAGTCCCTTTGGCAGATCAACGGGCGCAGCGGCGAGCGCAAAACCAGCGCGATAAACCTTCGGGCCCATCTTGTAAAGGCTCGTATATCCAACGATCTTGTTCTTTTCCGAGAGCGCGGGTACGTGGCCGTGTGCTTCGGTCCACGCCTGCGGAGCGGTATTCATAAAGGGTCCGATTTTCTCGACGAATACGTAGTGGGTTTCGGGCCAGGTGACGACTTCAGGTTTTTCTGTGAGGTTCATAGTGTCTCCTTGTCAGATTGGCGTCCATTGAAGAGCAATTCGATATAACGCCTGAGATGATCGATACACTCGGCCGCGCGGTCAGCGCTGTTTCCGGCCTTGGCCAGAATGAAGGCTCCTTGGATCGCCGCCTGCGTGAAAAGAGCGAGGCTTTGGGCGGTCCATCGGGCGTTGATTCCGTATTGCTCAATTGCCGCCTCAATGTCCTTCACCAGTGTGGAGGCGTGACCCGTGATGCTTTGATTGCAAGCGTCGCGGATGGCGGGGTGGGAATCATAAACTTCCTGCACCATGGTTCCCACCAGGCACGTGAACTCGGGCAGTTCGCCCTGCAGCAAGTGCTTGCGAAAGTCCACGTAAGCCAAGATGCGCTCAAGCGGGTCGCTAGGGTCGTGGTAAGGTGCCGAGGCGAATAGTGCTGCGGTGATTTCACTCCAATACTCCGCGGCGGCAAGAGCCAACTCTTCCTTGCTCGCGAAGTGATGAAAAAAGCTTCCCTTAGTGAGTTCAGCGGCTTCGCAGACATCTTCGATACGGGTTGCCGTATACCCCTTCGCCCGGATAACGTAGAGCGCTGCGTTGAGGAGCCGTGTTTTCGATTCATGCCGTGCAGGTGAAGTTGTCATGATCAAATCTCGACAGAAGCAAATGTATACCGACTAGTTGGTATGCTGTCAACTGTTTTAATTCCCAAATCGATTTGTTGATCGACGTGCACCATCGTTTTGGGCTGACCTAGGGTGAAATGGAACTTTTCCGGAGTCGCTCCCTCGCCCAAGTCCATTGGGCTTGCTGATTGAGGGAAGCGAGTTGCCCAGTGTCATCGTCAGCGAAGTACTGCGATTTCGCGTGAGAGTGGTAGAACGCCATCGTGCTGATCGTCGCGAAGAGGACTCGACCGAGGGAAGGCGCAAGCGGCTGAGTTTTTCCCGAGACCTCAGTAGCGTTCAGCGCTCGCCATGAGCGGTTCGGTCATGCGTTCACGCAGTCGGCTTGTCTGGCGGCGGCATGGAAGCAAGGAACATGTGCGCGAACTGAGCGCTGTAATCCTCAAGGAGCTGGCGCACACGCTCGGGCTTTTCGGAACGCACAATCAATCCTGCATGGTGATGCTTCTTCATGCGCAGCACGATTTCGGGAGCATTGAAGGCCGATGTGTCTGGCTCGGCAGTTTGGGCCAGACAAAGAACGCTGCCTGCATAATCCTGCCGCACGGCCGGAAGCGAGTAATCCTGTTCGCGCAGGTTTTGAATCTCGATGCGCGCCCATTCACGCCATAGGCTCACGCCAGTTGAGGCCTCGACCAGATCAACAATGAATGCACCGCCAACACGTGCGGCAATCTCAAGAAAGTAATAGCGGCCATCGGAATGTGCGCGGATGTACTCACCGTGTGTAACACCGCGAACCATTCCTAATGACGGAGCCAGACGTGCATTGAGCTCTGTCAGTTGCTGCCATTCGCTGCTGTCGCGATCGACGGTGCGGGTGGTGAATACGCCGCCCTCGTGCATTACCTGCATAGGCGGTCGTCCATACTGATGCACAACGGAGAAGACAACTTCGCGCTCGCTGACTATGGAGTCAACGTGAAAGATGTCGCCTGGTACGAAGCGCTCCAGTAAGAAATGGCTCTGGCGATCGCCAAGTTCATCGAGAGCGCGCCACAGTTGTTCCGGCTCATAAATTTTACGAATGCCGAGCGCTGAAGCTTCGGCGCGCGGCTTCAGCAGCCATGGCGAGGGCACGGAGTTCATATAGTTGCGGAGGTCATCGTAGTTGAACACCGAGCAAAACTCGGGTACCAGAAAGCCGGACTGCAATGCACTGGTGCGCATGGCGAGTTTGTCGCGGTAGTAGGCCATGCCTGTAACGCCCATGCCGGGCAGGCGCATGTGTTCGCGAACCTCGGCGGCGACCTCCTGGTCGAATTCGTCGAGCGCGATAACGCGGTCAAAGCGACGCCCGCGCGCCATCCATGAGACGGTGTTGAGAATCTGCTCACGGGTAAGGTCCTCGGGCATGGTTGCCAACTCTTCCAGGGCTTCGTGAGGCCAATCAGCGTAACGCAATTTTTCGACAGTCAGCAGGGTGGGCTTGACACCCATTTCCGCGCACTCGCGCAGAAAATCCTGGCCCTTTTCGTAGCTGGAGATACAGAGAAACCGTTCGTTTGATTCGGCCATTGAACCCTCGTCGTATCGGTCATTCCCTCGTTCAGCCATAGGAACAAGCGGCCGGAGGGAGGACCAGCTTGGACCTCAAGTGAGGATAGTTCTACCATAGACGCTGCGGTCGACCATGGCCTCATTCTTGAGTAAGGACTCTGAACGAATGCTTTCCTCCGATGCGATCATCGCGTTGCACGATGACTGGACGCGCACGTGGCACGAGGCGCCCGAGAAGACCGAAGGGTCGAATCCCGTTGCCGACGGCTTCGATCCTGACTGGGTGGACGTAATCTGCCATCAGCATCGCGCCAACTTCGACCTTTGGCACATTGAAGACGAAGCGCGCGCCCCTGGAACTACTGACGCTGATCTCGCCAGCGTGAAGCGCCGCATCGACCAAACTAACCAGAAGCGCAATGACCTGGCAGAACAAATTGACGTTCGGCTGCTGGAGGACCTGAATGCGCAAGGCCTACCCGATGTGACTGCGCCGCTCAATTCCGAATCGCCGGGACTCATCATCGACCGTCTCTCGATTCTGGCGCTCAAAATATTTCACACCCGGGAAGAGGCAGAGCGCGCCGATGCCCCGCCCGGGCATACCGAGCGCAATCTCGGCCGACTCGCCATTCTCGAGGAACAGCGCACAGACCTTGCTCATTGCCTTGACATCTTGTGGCGTGAAACGCTGGAGCGCAAGCGGCGCTTCAAACTGTATCGCCAATTGAAGATGTACAACGACCCTTCTCTCAATCCCGCGATTTACAGTAAGAAGGCGACAGGCTGAAGTGGTATGCTTGCTTTTCCATGCACGCCATTGACGGATGGAGAGGTTGTGCGTATAAAGATGGCCTAAGCGAGAGTTTTTCGCTTGGGCAATGTAGATCAACGGTCCGCAACAGCCTAAGCAAAACGCCAGCTTTTGGTAAACAATGATGCAAGAGGCCAGATCCGCGGCAGCCAGCCGTATAAAAGCTTCCCTCCCGGCGGTCAAACCGACCGGCCACCAATCGACCGGCCCTGCCTTCCAGCAGTACCAGGCGGCAGTGCAGCTGTTACAGCAAGCAAAATATGACAAGGCACTCGCGGCCTTCGAGAAGTTGTTGCCGTCGGCACCTCCTGAAATTCTTGAGCGCTGCAAGATGTACATAAGTACATGCCGGCGCCAGCTGGAGCGGCCGAACCTCGCTTTCCAGACTCCGGAAGAGCGGTACGATTACGCTGTTTCGCAGTTGAATACGGGGTTCTACGACGAGGCGCGCGAACAGTTCAACGGAGTCATCACAGACGACCCAAGCGCCGACTATGCCTACTATGGTCTGGCGGTGCTCGACAGTATCACGGGGCGCTCGCAAGACTGTCTGACGAATCTCGCCAAGGCCATCGAACTAAATCCGAAGAACCGGCTGCAGGCGCGATCCGACAACGACTTCCAAAGCATGGTGGACGATCCACGCTTTACCGAGTTGCTGTATCCCGAAATTCCGTAAAACGCCATCGCATGAGCGCTCGCTTTACGCCGATGCCGAGAGCAGACAGCTCGCTCTAAGTGCGAAAATTCTCAAGTGTGCCTTTTGCAACCTGCTCGCGATTTTTTGCCTGAAGAGGGTTCTAGTCCACCAACCGTGTCTGAATCAAACCTCCAATCTGCGGGACTGCGTGTTGTTGCCATAGGCGGCGGTACGGGTCTGTCAACACTGTTGCGCGGGCTCTGTGGGCATGTGGTCACGCCGGGGCAGCGTCCCTCGGAACTTGGGCAGATCGCGGACCTCGCCGCGGTAGTCACGGTTACAGACGATGGAGGCTCTTCCGGTCGCCTGCGCAAAGAATTCAACATGCTTCCGCCCGGAGACCTACGCAACTGCATGGTCGCTCTGGCCCAGGAAGGCGATCTGCTGGCCAAGCTCTTCGCTCACCGGTTTCGTTCCGGAGACGGGCTGGAAGGACATAGCTTCGGTAATCTTTTCGTCGCCGCGCTGACCGAGATTACCGGAGATTTTGGTCTGGCTATCGAACAGGCTTCCAAAATCCTGGCCGTCCGCGGACACATCTACCCGGTAACGACGGCCAACGCCACGCTTATTGCGCGGATGGACGACGGGTCGTTGGTCCGCGGCGAAACCAATATCACCGCAAGCCGGTTGCGCATCGCCGAATTGATGATTGAGCCCTCGACCGCTGCGGCTCTGCCAGAAACCCTGGAAGCAATTGAGAGAGCGGATCTGATAACCGTGGGCCCTGGTTCACTCTACACTTCGCTCATCACCAACCTACTGGTCCAAGGAATTCCGGCCGCACTCGCACAGGCGCGCGGCACGCGAGTGTATATCTGCAACCTGATGACGCAAGCCAACGAGAGTCTTGGCCTGACTGCCTCAGAGCATATCGAGCGGATCTACGAGCACACGCGCGAACCGATTTTCGACTATGCATTGGTAAATACAGCCCCGTTGTCGCCGGAGACGCTGGCACGCTACGCAGCTGAGAATGCATCCCCCATCGCGGCGGACATAGAACGGATAGAGGCCATGGGAGTGCGGTGCATCGCCGGAAATTTCGCCATGGAAGAGACGGTGGTTCGCCATGCGGCAGGGCGGGTTACGGGCGCTTTGCTGGCCCTCGGTCGAACTGCGATCACCGGAAGAGATTAAAACTCCTCCGGTAGAAACTTCGAAGACCTGGGTTCCCTCCCCTAAAGGTTCTCGCAGTTTGGCTCTCTACGAATGGACCGTTGTCTTACTTAGATTCCCAAGTCGAGCTTTCGCCCGACAGCGGCGAAGTCCTAGCCTCTGCGCGCTAGAATGAACGCTCGACTTGCATCTGGACCGCGCAATTAATGGTTCTTGATCAAGTCCACAGTGCGGTCACTGAACGAGCGGCAGACCTCGCAGGAATTCTTTCAGGACTTCAAGAAAACCAATCGGGTTGTCGATATGGACGACGTGGCCTCCGGGCAGAACCTCAAGCCGCGTATGAGGCCTGCGCGCCGCCATTTCCTCGAGATGCTGTTGATGGGTGACACGGCTTTCGCGACCGCGGATCAGGAGCGCGGGACACGTAGACCCGAGCCAATCGGCCCAGTGATCGCCATTGAGCTGGTACTGCGACTTCACAGTGTCTTTGGGGTCGAAGGCCAGCGCCATCCATCGGCGACTTGCCGGAATGAATCTTTCAGATAAGGAACGAAGCGGGCGCTTACTGTCTCTTCGAGTTCCTGGCGGGTACTGAATGTACCGGACCATGGGAGGGAAAAGCTGGTGTCATCACCGATGATGGCTCCGATGTCTTCGATGATCAGACCGCTAACCGATTCGCGATGACGGGCTGCGAACTGATAGGCATTCACACCGCCGAGGGAGTTGCCCAGCATAACGGCACTTGTGATTTTGAGGTGCGCGTAGAGGGCGGCGAGATCGCCGAGATAATCCTCACGTCCGTAGGATGGCGCATGACTGGAGTTTCCATGTCCGCGCTGATCGAGAGCAATCACTCGCCATTCCGGCAGCAATGCCAGGGCAAGCGGCGCAAAGGTCTGGCCTTCCATCCAGTGGGCATGCAAAGCGATGAGTATCTGGCCCGGACCACCTGCGTCGAGGTAGGACAGCGTCAGGTCGTAGTGGATGAAGTTGTACCTTTCCATTTCTGATTCAAACCTCCGGTTTTCACTGGAGATGCGCTCCGCGGCTTTGCAGACATGTACGAAGTCTTATCCCTGGACTGTCCGCTTCAACTGGCCGCACGCGGCGAAAATGTCCCGGCCTCGTGGGCGGCGAAGGTAAGTGGGAATACCCTCATTCGACAGGATGGTGCGGAATGTTTCAACGCCTTTAGGCTGGGGCATGGCGTAGTGGATACCAGGGCCGGGGTTCCACGCAATCAAGTTGACCTTGGCGGCCAGGCCTGTCCGCCGAACCAATCGAGCCACCTCGCGTGCGTGTTCAGGCTGGTCGGTTACTCCACCGAGTAACACGTACTCAAACGTGATGCGTTCTCTCGGACGCAGGCGTACACCACGCACGGCGTCTACGACGGCTTCGATGGGCCACTTGCGGTTGATGGGCATGATCTGGCTGCGAATCTCGTTATTGGGTGCGTTCAGGCTGATCGCTAACTTGGGACGAATTTCCTGAGGCTCCTGCGCAAACCGCTCGATGCCGGGGACGATCCCAGAGGTAGACACGGTCATCCGCTGCGGGCTGATGCCGACCTCGTGGACCAACAGCCGGACGGCCGTCATGAAATTGTCGTAATTAAGGAACGGCTCACCCATCCCCATGAAGACCAGGTTCAAACGCTGGCGCCCCATCTCGACTTTTTGGCGGTCGAGGACGGCAACGACCTGACCTGCGATTTCGCCCGCCGTGAGGTTGCGTTGGAGACCTAATTTGGCCGTCAGGCAAAACTGGCAGTTGACCGCGCAGCCTACCTGGCTTGAGACGCAGATGGTGGCACGGTTCCAAGACTTCGCTTCGTCCTCAGTTCCATCTCCAGTTTCGCCGCCGTCTCCCTCCGGCATCCAGACGGTCTCGACCGTTTGGCCATCCGCGACCGAAGCCGCCGACTGCACCAGGTATCTCTCGGTTCCATCGAGCGACTTGATCGTCTGGGCAATTCGAGGGCGCCCGACTTCCCACCCCTCAATCTCGAGGCGTACACGCAGATTCTTAGGTAAAGTAGTACATTCGTTTAATGCGACAAGTTTTTGATTATAAATGGCTTCCGTTAGCTGTTGAGAGCGCCATTTTGGCTCACCCATATCCTGCATTAAGGCCGCTAGATCCACCCGTTCCAGACCGAAAAGTAACCTTCTGGTTGCTTCCGGGCTGCGCCGGGAGTCTAATTGGATGAGCGGGGTCGTCTTTTCAGTCATGGCTTGGGCCAGCATAGAGCATTTTCCAAACTGATGCAGCCTCCGCCGACCCGCCTGCCATCAAAAATTGTGAACAGACTTTAACCACGCTTCAAACCATGCCGCACCCGATCCAGCCAATTCTGCCCTGAGTCCGTGTGGCCAATCTCAGAATCAAACAGGAGACGATGACAACCGAACGCAACTTACGCCGCACTATACTGCCCAACGGCCTGATCGTTTTGACCGAGCGCATGGAGCACCTGCGTTCTGTGGCGATGGGCGTATGGATCAAGTCAGGGTCGCGCGGCGAAGCAGCCGAAACCAACGGCATTTCGCATTTTGTAGAGCATATGGTGTTCAAGGGGACGCGGTCGCGCTCGGCGCAACACATTGCGCGCGAAATGGATTCGATCGGCGGAAATCTGGACGCTTTTACCGGCAAGGAGACGATCTGTTTTAACGTAAAGTCACTGGCCGAGCATGTGCCGATCGCTCTGGATGTGCTGTCCGACGTTGTACTCAATCCGACTTTTGCTTCCAACGATATAGAGCGAGAACGTGGAGTCATTCTTGAGGAAATCAAGATCGATGAGGATAATCCCGACGTACTCGTAAACGAGCTCTTTACTCAAAATTTCTGGAAAGATCATCCTCTCGGCAAGCCGATATTGGGCACAACGACCACTGTAGGGAGACTCGATCAGCCTAAGCTGCTTGAGTTTCACGGCGGCCGATTCCGCGGAGGGAACATGGTGTTCTCCGCAGCCGGAAACCTCGAGCACGATGAATTTGTGGCTGCGGTGACGGAGAAGTTTGCCCCCATGGCCGCTGGAGAGGCTCTGCATGAGTTGCCGGCGCCCAAGTCGAGCGCACGTATCATTCTGCGCAACAAAAAGGCTTTAGAGCAGGTACAAATCTGCCTCGGCGTTCCTGCCCCGCCCATTACTGACGAGAATCGTTACGCAACGCTGATTCTCAACACGGTTCTGGGCGGGGGGATGAGCTCACGGCTGTTTCAAACCATCCGAGAGGAGCGCGGAATGGCTTATTCCGTGTTCTCTGACCTAAGCCCCTACCGCGATACCGGCACGCTGTGCGTCTATGCAGGCACGTCAGCCAGCAAGGCTCTGGAGACAGTTGATCTGATCCTGGCTGAATTCCGGAACCTGAAGGAGGCGGAACTGGGCGAGGAGGAACTGACGCGAGCGAAGGACCAGCTCAAAGGCAACATCCTCATGGGACTCGAGAGCTCGAATTCGCGGATGGCCAACCTGGCTCGCCAGGAGATGTACTTTGGACAATTCTTCACGGCGGAAGAGATCACCGAGCGCATCGACGCGGTGACCTCGGCCCAGGTGCAGACGATGGCGCAGCGTTTGTTTGATCCTGAGCGCATTGCGGTGACGCTGCTGGGACGCCTAGACGGCATCAAGCTGAATCGAGCCCGGCTGGTTTGCTGAGACGGGATTAATTGGTCGACCGCAATTCGCGGGTTCCTGTTAGGTCTCGTTCGCTCTATCCAGATGATCAGCTGCCGCGTGGCAACGATACATCATCTGCAAATTAAGACCCCTAATCCTCAATCAATGGATTAGGGGCTTTTGTTTTTAGATGGGACGTTGATGGCTGTGTGGCTGTCCGCTAAGCGCGACGGGCGGGCGGGTTTGCGACCTTCACCTTATGTTTATCCCTGTACATCGCGGCATCGGCTTCAGCGATCAGTTGCTGCATGGTTTTGTTGGGGTTCCACGCGGCGAGCCCGATTGCAGCATCCATATAAACAGAGGCAATGTCCTTACCGGTCCCGCACTTTACGGTGTATTTTCCAAATACCCAATCCTTAATGCGCTGGATGTGGATTCTGGCCCCATCTTCATCACACGCTAGGAGTACCAGGAACTCATCGCCTCCCCAACGGCCAACGATATCACTTGACCGGGTATTGGACTGCAATTCCTTGGCGAACTGCTTCAGCAAATCGTCACCTGCCAGATGGCCGTATTGATCATTGACCTGCTTGAATTGATTAAGGTCGACCATAATGACGCAGAACGTTTGCTGCTTGGTAATGCTCCACTGGATTCGCTCTTCAACGCTGCGCCTGTTTTCGGCGCCCGTCAGCTCATCCTTCAAGATCATGCGCTCAACGGTTTTGAGTCTGGTCTCATAGGTGCAAACCTCAGCCTGCAGTTGTGCGACCAGTCGCTGGCTATCGCGCGCCATCTGATCGACGCTGGTCTTGAGTTCAACCACACGCTTGACCAGCGAAGATCTGATCTCTGACACATCATCGAGGTTGGCGATCGTCTCAAGGCGAGCAGTCAGTCCTTTGAATTGGTTCGTGTAGCACTGGTCGCGATCACCGACAGATTCAGCGGTCCGCGCAAGGGCCAGAAGGAGTTCTTTTGCGTCGTCAGCCTTGGCCTTGAAGTGCTCCGCAGTACGACCGCCCCACGCTCGCAGTTCTGATTCAATCTGTTGTTCGGTTTCTTTAAGACTCTCCGGGGAAGCGGTCACGGAGATGCGGCTTTCGAGTTTTTGCAACCCTCTTTCGAGTTCGGCGCCGATTGCAGGACATCCTTGAACCGCACTTTTGCCAACTGCCACGAGGACGGAGCGGTAGCACTCCATTGTGGTCGGAAGGAGGTCTTCGGTCTCCAATGCGGAGAACTGTCCTGACGCTTGCATGTCGAGAAACTTTTTAAGGGAAATCAACGGCTTTCTCCAGTTTCGATCTTCTGGGCTCTTACAAGCCATTCGCGTATACAAACCAGGGATAAATACTTATTAATCAAAAATTACATATTGTTGAAGCGGGGTCCCGGAAACGCAGCAAAGCATCTAGAGTGCAAATAGAGGATGCTCCCCTACTAACGGCACATTCGGCTTGAAGTTTCAGCCAGTTCAAGAAATATATCTTTGGTGAGTGGGCGCAGGTCGACGACACCCGAGAAATGGATGGATTTCCGATCCTTCTCTCAGAGATCCGAGGCCGGCATCCGTCCCGTTTTGGGATGGAAAGAGGGTTTGTCAGCGCTTAGGATACCCCGAATTGAGCGTCTGATTTCCCTTCATCGTCCATACGTTGTAGCATTTTTTCGGATGGGCCGCTCGAGCGGCCGGTTCCACGAGGCCCTTGAATCCATGAAACGCAAGCAAAATCTTTTGAACGGACGCCAAGGCGCCCATCGTCCGGCGCAGCCCAACGGTTTCACTTTGATGGAGTTGCTGATCGTGATGGCGATTATCGCCATCCTGATGCTCATCGCCATTCCGACTGTCGGCAGTCTCACGAAAAGAGCCAACAGTCTTTCGGCGGTCCAGTCGATCCGTGCAATCTCTCAGGCGCAGTTGCAGTACGAATCCACCTATCCCTCAAACGGGTTTGCGTGCTCGCTGACCGCTCTGGGGGGAGATCCCAAGTCGGGTGCGCCTTCTCCGGCGGCAGCCCAAATGTTGCAGGGGGACCTTTCGACCGGGGTTAAGTCGGGCTACCAGTTCGCCATCACTAACTGCAGCAAGGTTAACTTGAACGGCACGGACCGCATTACGGGGTATGAAGTGACGGCGGTACCACTCACGGTCGGCAAGACCGGCGATAGCGGGTACTGCAGCGATCAGTTCGGAACCATCAAGGCCGATCCCACGGGCGGCACCAACTGCACCCAATCGATTCAATGAGGGCAGGCAAGTTTTGGTGGCATGGCGGCCGGTCAACATTGGCCGTCATCCTGCTCTATATTTCATTCTCACCCAAACTATCTGCCCAAGCTGGACCTTCCGCGGCTGAGTTGGCACAGCGGGTTGACCGGCACTACAACAAGCTCCATACGCTGAAGGCAAACTTTACGGAGACGTATGAGGGCCTGGGGATTCGTCGATCGGAGAGCGGCACTCTACAGCTGCTCAAACCGGGACGTATGCGATGGGACTATAGCTCTCCGGCAGGCAAGCTATTTCTGCTGGATGGGAAGTACGCCTGGTTTTATAGCCAAGGGGATCCGCAGGTCCGACGAACCCCGGCCAGCAAGCTTGACGATCTGCGATCGCCTCTTCGCTTTCTACTCGGCCATACCCAACTGACCAAGGAACTCAATAACCTGTCGATCGCGTCGACATCCAGTGGGCTTTTTACGCTGAGCGGTCAGCCTAAGGGACAGGAACAGAGCGTACCGCGCCTAGCGCTAACTGTCACTGCCGAAGGAGTCATCACCGGCATCGAGATCGAGGAAATTGACGGCGCAAAGACTCGCTTCACATTCACAGGCGAAGAGCCAAACGTCCCCCTTCCTGCAACGGAATTCCGCTTCACTCCACCCGATGGAGTTCCGGTCGTCGACACGACGGCTCCGGCCTAGCAGCCCGTCCTTCGCTGAGAGTCGATCAGCTCGCGTGCCCTCGAAAGCCCTACTCGTAACGCAAAGCCTCAATCGGATCGAGATTGGCAGCACGAATCGCCGGAATCATGCCACTTACAAGGCCGGTGACGGCGAGGATCAGCGTTGCGACGATGACGGATGTGGGCGAAATGAGCAGCTGAATGTCCGCAGACTCCGCGTTCTTGGCCAGCGCGCTGTAGAACGTGATGCGGCCCACTAACAGGGAGACCGCGTACGCCAGAACTATGCCGCTAAAGCCTCCCATTCCTGTGATGACAAAAGCTTCTGCCAGGAATTGCAGCAGGATATGGCGCTTGCGAGCTCCCAGGGCTTTCTCAACGCCAATTTCGCGGGTGCGCTGCTGTACCGCGACCAGCATGATATTCATCAAGCCGATACCAGCGATGCCCAGCGTCAAGGCCCCTACCATCGACAGCAAAACCTGCAGGGCTATCGACAGTATTTTGAACTGGTGCAGTTGGGTCATGAGGTTGGCAACGTAGATGGCGTTGTGGTCGGAGGGACGGAAATGATGCGCCGCTCCCATGGAATCGCGCAGATTTTTCTCGGCCAGTTCGTTGTCGCCGCGATAGTTGAACCAAATTCCGTCGAGGTACTTGGTATCTTTCAGGTCGCTCATGGTGTTGAACGGCACATAAATCTGGCGATTGCGGTCGTCGTCATCCCCCTCCTGCATTTTGGGATTGAGTACGCCTACCACCGTGAATAAGACGCCGTTGAGGCGAATGTTCTCGCCCAGAGCCCATCCCCCCGAGAAGAGTTTGGTTTTGGCTTCAGATCCTATGACGCAAACATGGGCACGCTGCTGATCTTCGGCACCATTGAAAAAGCGACCAGACTCGGTATCGAGCTTCCAAATGTCCTGGAAGGCAGAGCGCACACCGTTCACGGACCACGTATAGGTGTGCAGATCGTTTTGGACTGGCACGTCTTTAAAGACCACCGGCGAGATGTGGAAGATGCTGGGGATGTTGTTTTCGGCGCGCTCCACATCGTCGAGCGTAAAGCGAACGCGGACGCCCGCCTTGTCGCCACCTGCCTGTTCGCTCGTGCGGCCCGGAAAGAAACCAATGATGTTGGTTCCCCATTGGGCGAAGATGGCTTCGATTGCGCGGCTGAAACCGGCGCCGTAAGCCAAGAGCAGGACGACGGTCGCGATTCCCCATGCCATGCCGACCATGGTGATAGTGGTGCGACGGCGGTTGTAAACCATCGCTTCCCAGGCCTGACCAAAAATGTCTTTCAACATGACTCGTCCTCAAGGTTGTGAATACTTCTCTACTCTCTGCGCAAAGCCTCAATAGGATCGAGCGCAGCCGCTTTGCTGGCAGGATACAGACCCGCGACGACGCCGCAGATCACCAGCGAACTGAGGGCTAAGGCAGCTGACCATGGAACCAGGCGTGGCGGATCCCAACCCGGCATTTTGCCCGTGAGGAAGTGCTGCAAGAGCCCCATGAAGCCCGCAGACACACCGATACCGATCAGGCCGCTGATGGACGTGAGCAGAAGCCCTTCCCAGAAGAATTGAGCCAAAATGCTGTTTTTTGTGGCCCCAATGGCTTTCATAACGCCGATCTCGCGAGTGCGTTCCGTTACCGAAACCAGCATGATGTTGATGATGCCTACGGCGCCCAAACCCAGGGTCACGATGCCCACGCCGCCGAGGAAAATATCCATGGCATTGAAGATGGCACCCACCATCTTTTGCTCCTGGATACTGTCCCACTCATTGAAGGCATCTTTCAGCGAGGGGTCGAATCCGTGGCGGGCGGCGATCACCCGGTGGGTGGCAAGGATGGCAGCGGTTGCGTCGCCCTTGGTCGTGGGCTGATATTGAACGAAACTCAACGCATCCCGCGCAACATTATCGCCCTTCATGGCGTAGAGCTCTTCCATCGTGGAGAGCGGCACGTAGACCTTCTGATTGTCGCCATCGTTATTGCCGCGGCTGATGGAGCTCACACGCCCGACCACGGTGAAGCTTATGTCGTTGATGGTGATGGTCTCGCCCAACATGGGGCGGCCCGGAAACAGCAGCGTCGCGCTCTTCGATCCGAGGACTACGACGCGGCGGCGCTCCGTCATGTCATCCGCACTGAGGAACCGGCCTTCGGCCATTGGCAAAATCCGGATATCAGTGAAGTTAGGCTCGACACCCATCACCTGGCCGGAAGTATTGCTCCAGGCACTGACTTCGTAGAGGTCATTGCGGCTGAGGATGGCGGTGACCGCACGAATCTCGGGCAGAGTGCGCATGGCGGCCTCGTCGCCCAGCGTGAGCTGATAAGGACGCATTCCGGTGTGCTGGTTGGCGAGCGCCGGAATGGTGCCGTTGCCCATAAAAACCATGTCGTTGCCGAAGGTGGCCAGCTGTTTGTGCTGGCCGGAGCGAAAACCTTCACCCAAACCGACGAGAACGAGCAGTGAGCCGACACCCCAGGCAATCCCGAACATGGTCAGGAAGCTGCGCAGCTTGTTGGCCATGATGGCGCGGAATACCTGGCCGAGAGTGTCCGCAAAGGTCTGCATGAAGATTCGACGCACCAGGCCGGTTTTTGACCCGCGGCATGCGGCATCAGAACGGCGAGCGTCTGCAGACTACTACGGCTAGAAAGCCTTCGGGGTTCCCTGGAGAGCAAACTTCAAATCAGATGCCGAGGGACGGGTTCCCAATCTCTTCGGAGATGCAACGCACTTTCCAGTTAAAAAACCGAATCGGCTACCTGGGGCAATGACTTGTAGGATAAGCCCTCCATCCCTCAGCCGCACTGAGGACTGATCCAGGTGGGCAAGCTATTTCAGAACCAGGCTAAGTTGATTTCATTTTGCGCGCCAGCATTGGCCAGAGTTCCTTGAATTCCGAGCCGGAGAACTGCTCCACCTCTTTATCGCTGTACAGTTCAGCAATGATCTTCTTGGACAGATTGCAATCGCATTCGAGAAAGTGAGCAGCAAGCCACTGCGCTGCCGTGTTGCGGTTTTTGCCCAGCTCTCCGCGATACGCTTTGCCCCACTTTTTGGCGACGGCATAGATGGAAGCCGCGGGGCTCGTGACAGGAATCGCAGCAGCAATTTTGAAACGCCGCTTCTTAACCTTTTGCCTAATGACGTAAGGCAATACATCATTGACGATGATCTTGTGTGAGGCCTTGGAGTAAGCTGTTTCCGAGTCACCGCCAGCGAGGATTTCCTTGCAGTTTTGTTCTCCTCCGAGATTCTCACGATCGTTGTAGATGTCGACCAGGCCCTTGATGTGCTGGCTGGTTTTATAGGCGGAACTGGCAGCCAGCCCGGACGAAATAAGGATGCCTGCACCAGCGACCGCCGCCAAGCCAATGCCGGTAGCGCTCACTGCGGCGCCAGTCACAAGAGCGGCGGTCGTTGCCATCGTTCCTGTTCCTGTGGCCAACTGGGCGCCACTGATGGCCTTCTGGGAAGCTCCGAGGACAATACCAGCGGCCTTTTTGAGGGTTACGCGGCGGTTGCTGACTACGAGCGGCGGTGAGAAAAACCGCACAGACCGTGATTCCTGTGGGTCGGAATCCGGATCATCCGGGTCGGCATGGAATGTGGGACCAACACTGGACGAGGACATAGAGTCATCCTTTCAAGATTGCCGCGCGTGGCGGTGGTTTCGGTATTCACACAGCGGTGCGACGAATCGAATTGCAGGCGACAGCTAGAGAGTTTCACGATGGGAGAAGGAGGGGGAAGGTCCTGGCGAGTTCACCAAGACAATGCCATTGTTACCCGTACGACCCTTGCTTTTGCAAGCAGAATCTACGGATGACCTCGCAGCGCTTTTAACTCAACCTGCGATTTCTTGCACAACGTCGCCTGGTTTCAGTGCCGCGCTGAGTCCGCGCTTAGCTATTTTTCATACGAGTAGAAGCCGCGGCCGGATTTGCGGCCGAGCCATCCAGCATCGACCATTCGCACAAGCAAGGGGCAGGGGCTGTATTTGGGGTTGCCGTGGCCCTCGTGGAGCACGCGCATGATATCCACGCAGACATCGAGGCCAATGAAGTCCGCCAGGGTGAGAGGCCCCATTGGATGCGCCATGCCCAGTTTGAAGACCTGGTCGATGGACTCAGCCGTCGCCACGCCTTCCATCACGGAGTAGGCGGCCTCATTGATCAAAGGCATCAGGACCCGGTTCGATACAAAGCCAGGAGCATCATTGACCTCTACAGCCGTCTTGCCAAGACGAATGGCCAGGTCGCGCACCGCTGTGAAGGTCGCATCGCTTGTCGCGAGTCCCCGAATCACCTCAACGAGTGCCATGACTGGAACTGGATTAAAGAAGTGCATGCCGATGACATCTTGGGGTCGACGAGTCAGACCAGCAAGTCGAGTAATTGAGATCGAGGAGGTATTTGTCGCAAGGATGGTGTTGGTCGGAAGTATGCGGTCGAGTGCGCGAAAGATTTCCGACTTCAGTTCAAACCGCTCGCTAGCAGCTTCTACCGCGAACTGCGCGGCAGATAGTGAGTCGCGGTCTGTTGTGGGGGTGATGCGACCCAAAACAGTTTCGATCTCGCCTTCCGGAAGCCTGCCTTTCGCTGCTTCGCGGCCCAGATTTGTCCTGATCTGATTAAGAGCGCGATCCAGATAGCGTTGATCGATATCACAGAGCAGAACACGAAAGCCTGCGCGGGCAAAGACATGAGCAATGCCGGAACCCATGGTGCCAGCGCCAACAACACCGACCGTATGAATTTCGCCCACAGAGAGTCTCCAAAGACGCAAGAGGGAGTTTAACAGGAGACATGTGTTATTGGAGGCGCCTTGGCTGTTTTGACGACCGGGAAATCCTGGCAGATCCGCTTTTCTTTCGACGCCTGCGTTATCAGGCCGCTTCGTTCAATCGATGTGAGGATTGACCTGTCACGGTTCCTCGATGACCATGAACCCCGTAGTGGGTGGCATGCCAGCACGCAGATATATCGCGGATGGTCTGCTCCAACGAACGGCGGGGGCGCCACCCCGTGTCTTTAGAAAATGCTGAACTGTCAGAGATATAAAGTCCCATTCCGTCGGCTTTTCCCTCCCGGAATTGGCGCTTAGACTTGCGATGACAAAGACGCTCGACCAACTCAAGCATCTCCAACTGAGAAACAGAATGACTCGGCCCCCCGCCGATGTTATATGCCTTCCCTGCAGTAACTCCCAAATAGGCACGTGCCGCGACGATGGCATCGATTAGGTCTGCCACGTGAAGCACATCATGCACCTGCAGGCTATCTTCTCCTATGGTTACGGGCTTGTCTGCGAGCACCGAATCGACCAGCTGCGCCACCCAACCCTCCGCGCGATCCGGGACTTGGCGCGCTCCCGCGACACTGTCGATGCGGAAGACAACTGTAGGCAAATGGTAAATACGGGCATAGTCGCGGACAGACCGATCCGCGGCACCGACCACGCAACTGCACGGCGAATACAAATCGACAGGAGTCGATTCGGAGTAGCCGCGAAAAGCTGGGTCGACCGGGGAGTAACGCTGCACATCGGCTTTCAGAGGAACACAATTCGTTGCACCGTAGATCAAGCTGCTCGACGCAAAGAGAACCATTGGACTTCTACCAGACTGCCGAGCCGCTTCGAGTAAATTAATAGTTCCTGAAACACTAACATCGAAATCCGGCTCGGGCGCACTTGAGTCATTGGAGGGAGCAGTGCTGGTGGCCAGGTGGTAGATCTCGTTAGCAGTATTGGCGGCCTGCTTCACCGTCGCCGCATCACGCACATCCCCTCGAATGAGCTTGAGCCTTCCGCCACTGGCAAAAGTCTTAAGCCATTTCAAGTTCCTTGCGCTGCCGTGGTGAGAGAGGTCGTCGAGCAAAGTAATATGGCTATCGGTTGTCGCCAGCAAATGGGCCGCAAGATGGCTGCCGATAAAGCCTGCTCCTCCGGTGATTAAGGTGGTGCCGCCGCCAACTCCATTGTTGTGCTGCATATCTACCTCCGCTCAAATATGATCGACCTCATAGCAGCCCTACTGCACAGCGCGTCCCAGTGCACTGAGCATGTGAGTGAGAAACGAAAGACCCCGGCGAGTGTCCGCGTGCATCATGCGTTTAAATAACTGCCAAAGCGACGGCGGTTTTGTTTCGCGCTTGTGACTTTCCATGGCTGCCACAGCTTCCTTCGAAAGCTTGGAGATAGGTTCGGGGTCAAGGCCCCCGATCATTTTTGCGACAGCCAGAACATGGCGCAAGAAATTGATGCTGACAGGCTGGGAAGAATACTGCGCCAGTAAACTCGCGATGGTGTCCTTGGCGGAGACGGCGCCATGCAGGGCATCCAGAATGCCTTGACGATGAGATTCTTCGAGCAAGTCGTACGCTACCAACAATGCCTCGGCATGGGCGGTCGGTGCAGCCGCCAGGCGACGCTCTAACTCCGTCCGCGGATCCGCTTGTTTTGGCGTAAATGCAATCGGTTGTGCCATTGTGCGTCCTTTGCTTTCAGACTTCAGACGTTGGTCGTAATTTGAACGAGTTTCTCCCCGCCTGCGCTACCAGGAAATTTGTAGTCTGCGCGTTTCCATTTACGTTCGACTTCGACTCCCGTTTGCGGTGTGGGGTGGCCGTGGCGGAAGTTTTCCGCGGGTAGTGGGTTTTCGCGCTTCTCGGGCAAGACTGTCATGTGAACTGAAGTTTCCTTATACGCCGGCGTGTGGGTTGCACGGTCCACATTGGAACCGGTAAGGCGATTCACCGGCTGCACAGTCGAATTCATCGGCATGTAAAGCTGGTTGCCCTCAACGCGGTCAGTGATGAGCACAGGGGCTTCTGCTTCTCCATAGAGACTTCGTAACCGGACCATGCGACCGTCTTCAAGCCCCTCACTTCGCGCTAGCTCGGGCGATACTTCGACGAAGTTAGTCGGAGTCATGCGCTTGATTCCTTTGGTGCGATACGTCATAGAGCCCTGTTCGAAGTGTTCGAGCATGCGGCCGTTATTAAGATGGAGCGTAAATTCTGTCGAGACCACTTCACACGGCTCGATCCACTCGATGGGGTGGAACTTGGCTTTGCCATCAGGAAAAGGAAACTTCTCGAGGAATAGAACTGGGGAATCTTTTCCTTCTTTCGACACCGGCCACTGCAAGGTTTTATAGCCTTCGAGGCGCTCGTAGTTCACCCCTGCGAAAAGCGGCGTCAGGCTGGCAATTTCATCCATGATTTCGGAGGGATGACTGTAGTTCCATCCACCGCCAAGCCTGTTGGCGATGAGTTGGATGATCTCCCAGTCTGGCTTCGATTGACCCAGCGGCTCTAAAGCTTTATAGAGCCTTTGAATGCGGCGTTCGGTGCTGGTAAACGTCCCTTCTTTCTCGAGAGATGGCGATGCGGGAAGGACGACGTCTGCAAAGCGCGCCGTCTCTGAGAAATTGACGTCCTGCACGACAAGGAAGTCCAACATGGAGAGCGCGGCGCCCACATCTCCAGCGTTGGCATCGGAAGTGATAGTGTCTTCACCCTTGATGTACAACGACCGCAGTTTGCCATCGTGAATGGCACGGATCATTTCATGGTTATCGAGACCGTTTTTCGGGGGTAGCTTTACTTTCCATGCAGCCTCAAACTTCTTACGCACGTCCTCGTCTTCAACCTTTTGGTAGCCGGTGTAGACGTTAGGCATGGAACCGAAATCGCTTGCGCCCTGTACGTTGTTGTGTCCGCGCAGGGGGTAGGCGCCGCACCCGGGCCGCATGTAGTTGCCGGTGAGAAGAAGAAGATTGGATATAGAGGTCGAAGTGTCGGAACCGCCACAGTGCTGAGTGACTCCCATAGCCCACAAGATGCACACGCTTTCAGCGTGGGCGATTTCGCGCGCGATCTGCTCAAGAACATCGACCGCAATTCCGGTCCGCTTTGAAGCGAAGTCCAACGTGTAGGGTTCCAGCGACTTTTTGTAGTCTTCAAAGCCATTTACCCACTTATCGACGAACTCCTGCTTGTGCCAGCCGCGCTCTAGAATGTAACTCGCTATTGCATTGAGCCAGACGGAATCTGTCGATGGCTCTGGACGAATGAAGATGTCAGCGCGCTGCGCCATCTCGTGTTTGCGCAGATCGGCGACAATGAGTCTTTGCCCGCGATGCTTGTGCGACCGCTTGACGCGGGTTGCAAGAACGGGATGGCTTTCAGCGGTATTTGAACCGATGATCAGCACGAGGCTCGCCTTTTCAATATCCTCGATCGATCCGCTATCGCCGCCATATCCCACGGTGCGGCTGAGGCCCATGGTTGCCGGGGTCTGGCAATAGCGCGAGCAGTTATCGACATTGTTGGTACCGATAACGGCGCGCGCCAGTTTTTGCATAAGATAGCTCTCTTCGTTCGTGCACTTGGAAGAGGCAATGAAAGCCAGCGCATCAGGACCGTGGCGCCTCTTGGTCTTGGCAAAGGTGTCGGCGATCAGAGTTAGCGCTTCGTCCCATGTCGCCTCGCGGAACGTGTCTTCGCCGTGAGGCTGCTGGACTCGGATGAGCGGAGTGACGAGGCGGTCAGGGGCATTGACGTAATCCCACGCAAACTTGCCTTTGATGCAGGTAGAGACCCCATTAGCCGGACCAGGGCCAGGTTCGATCTTAAGAATGTGCCGATCCCGCGTCCACACGTCAAACGAACAACCTACCCCGCAATAGGTGCAAACGGTCTTACTGCGCTTGACACGCGCTTCGCGCATGGCCGATTCAGCAGTGGAGACGGCGAGAATGGGGCCGTAGCCCGTTTCGGGCTCAACCGCCTTTACCGCTTCAATCATCGAGTTCAACGCAGAAGCGGGAAGACCGGTGAGGTAGCCCGCATGACCCAGCATGGATTTTTCCATCAGCGCGTTACAGGGGCAGACAGTCACGCAATGCCCGCAGGATACGCAGGATGAACCGGCAATCTGTTCCCCGCCGTCCCAAAGAACGCGCGGGTGTGCCGACTCCCAGTTGATGGTAAGCGTCTCATTCACCTGCACGTTCTGGCATGCTTCGACACATCGACCGCAGAGTATGCACTGGTCCGGATCGTAACGGTAGAACGGATTGGAATGATCCTGAGGGTAAGGCTTGGAGGTATATGGACGGGCCTGGTGTTTTACGGCCAGATGTTCCGTTGTGTTATGGATTGTGCAGTTCCCATTATTGTTGTCGCAAACAGTGCAGTAAAGTTCGTGGTTCTTGAGGATTTGATCGAAGGCATCGCGCTGGGCAGCATTGGCACGTTCACTCTCGGTGAGTACGTTCATCTTTGCCGAGACCTGAGTTGCGCAGGCACGCACGATCTTGCCGTCGATCTCAACCATGCAGGTATCGCACGTTTGAATGGGACCCATCTGAGGCACGTAGCAGACTTGGGGAAGATGGCGCTGTGGTAAGGCGCGATTCACGGTTTCGACCAACAATTCCCCAGTAACGGCGGGCACCTCTCGCCCGTCAAGTGTGATCGAAGTATCAGTGCGCTGCTCCAGGGGAGTGTTCAGAAGGCGCTTTTCCAATGACATACCGGGGTTGGATGAAGCGAGCAACGGAAACGTTATCCGAGGGGTGAGCTGCGCAAGATCGGTTGAGCTCCAGGAGTTTCCTGGTTGAAAGACGGGGCTCAGCGGTTGTGACTAGAATGCTGAACAGGAGTGTGGGCTTAAAGATGAAGACGTCGCCAAGCGCAACCGAGAGCCGCCACGGCAGCAAGATTCTGACTTCGAACCGGCACCTGATTCGCTGGGTAGACAAGATGGCTGACCTTTGCCGTCCGGAGTCGATTCATTGGGTGGATGGCTCCCAGGAGGAATACGACTTTCTTTGTGAGCGGATGGTGGCGGGAGGCACATTTACGCGCCTCAACCCGGATTTGTGGCCGGGGTGCTTTTATGCGCGTTCGGTGCCTGGCGACGTGGCCAGGTTCGAAGATCGAACTTTCATCTGCTCCCTGTCAAAGGATTCGGCTGGGCCGACCAACAACTGGGAAGATCCCTATGCCATGAGGCGAAAACTCAAACAGCTTTTTAAGGGATCGATGCGAGGCCGAACGATGTATGTTCTGCCTTTCAGCATGGGGCCGGTGGGTTCGCCGATGTCGGGCATCGGGGTCCAACTCACTGATTCACCGTATGTAGTGGTGAGCATGCGCATCATGGCCCGAATCGGGCTGCCGGTTTTTGAGGAAATCGACAAAGACGAAAAGCGCGTGGTGCCCTGCATGCATTCCGTCGGGATGCCTCTTAAGCCCGGCGAAAAGGACGTTCCATGGCCCTGCAATGAAACGACGTACATCGTTCATTTTCCTGAAACGCGCGAGATCTGGTCGTTCGGCTCAGGGTATGGCGGTAATGCACTGCTCAGTAAGAAGTGCTTTGCCCTGCGCATCGCGTCGAATATCGCGCGCGAAGAGGGCTGGATGGCAGAGCACATGCTAATTCTAGGCGTGGAGAGCCCGAAGGGCGAAAAGACCTATGTGGCAGCCGCATTCCCCTCCGCATGCGGCAAAACCAACTTTGCAATGTTGATCCCACCGAAGGCGATGGACGGGTGGAAAGTGACGACTGTCGGCGACGATATCGCCTGGATTCGTCCTGACGCGAGCGGCACGCTTCGGGCGATCAATCCCGAGGCCGGATTCTTTGGAGTGGCTCCGGGAACCAGCGCCAAAACCAACCCAACGGCAATGAACACTCTTTCGCGGAACACGATTTTTACCAATGTTGCGCTGACGCCTGACGGAGGAGTGTGGTGGGAAGGCATGACCGACGCGCCGCCGGAAAGGTGTCTAGATTGGCGCGGTGAGGCATGGACCCCGGCCATCGGCAAGGAAACGGGGCGCACGGCCGCCCATCCCAATGGCCGGTTCACGGCGCCGGCATCGCAGTGCGCGACCATGGACCCGGATTGGGAGTCTCCCATCGGAGTGCCGATCAGCGCCATTCTTTTTGGTGGCCGGCGGTCGACCACGCTGCCGCTGGTGTACCAGGCATTCAATTGGAGCAGCGGGGTTTATATCGGCGCCACAATGGGCTCGGAAACGACCGCTGCCGCAGCCGGCGCCGTGGGCATGGTGCGACGCGACCCGATGGCGATGTTGCCTTTCTGCGGGTACCACATGGGCGACTACATTCGCCACTGGATCAGGATGCAGCGTGGGCTGGCTTCCACACCGAGGATTTTCCACGTCAACTGGTTCCGCAAGGATGAGGCAGGACGCTATCTGTGGCCCGGCTTCAGTGAGAACATGCGGGTGTTGAAGTGGATCGTGGATCGCGTGGAAGGACGGACCCACGGACGCGAGACGCCGATCGGGTGGGTACCGCGTTACGAAGACATCGACTGGTGCGGGCTTAACTTTACGCGTGAGAATTTCGATCAGCTCATGCAAGTCGATCGAAAAGCATGGCGCCAGGAAGTCATGGCACACGAGGGACTGTTCATCGACCTGCTCGATCATCTACCGCCGGAGATGATCTACGAGCGCGAACTTCTGATCTGCAGATTGTGAGGCAAAGTGAAAGGCGAAACCCACCGACCTTTGGCCTGCGATTTGACGGGGCAGATGTGAGCCAAAGTCAACGCAGATAGTGCCTTTCTGCCCTCTAGCTGTGGCCCTTATTGAAGTTATGCTTCGGACGAGCGGACACAATTAGTGCAATTTCGTCAGAGAAAGACCAATAAAGGAGTTGGTTACTCTGCGCGCTCGAGTTTGTGCATCTTCGATTTTCACGTCTGAAAATCTCCGGATGCTGTATCAAAGCTAATAAGCGTTTATCATTTATAGTAGATAGTTCCACACCAGTCGATAAATCTACCCCAGCATCGTTTCCAGCTGAGGGCAGGCTGCCGACGCCGGCTCAAGGATAATCAGTCCTGAACATTTGAGCCTTTCTTCCATCCCCAGCATTAGCTGGATTTATCTCGGAATCTGCTGTTCACGAAGGATGCCATGCAAGATTTGGATCGCTCTCCTCGTGTCCCCCAGGCGCAGGGACTTTACCATCCACACCAGGAACATGACGCGTGCGGCATGGGTTTCGTGGCCAGCATTCGCGGCGAAAAGAGCCACGAGATCATCCGCAAGGGTCTTGAGGTTCTGCTGAACCTGGCCCATCGAGGAGCGGCTGGCTGCGATCCCGAGACGGGGGACGGGGCGGGAATTCTGATTCAGATTCCCCATGTGTTTTTTGCGCGCGAAGGCGGCGAACTTGGCCTGCAGTTGCCGCAGGCCGGCGAATACGGTGTGGCCATGGTGTTTTTGCCCGTGGACAAACACAGCCGTCTGCAATGCGAAGGCGCGATCGAGCGCATCGCCCAGGAAGAGGATGCGGGTGTGATCGGTTGGCGCGATACGCCGGTGAATGGCGACGCAGTGGGACGCGAAGCACGGGCATCGCAACCTTACATTGAGCAGCTTTTTGTGAAGCGTCCGGAGAACGTGGATGAAGAAGCATTTGAACGCCTGCTTTACCGGATTCGCCGCCGCACCGAGAATGAAATTGCAGCTTCAGACATCGAGGGGAAGGATGACTTTTACGTTCCTTCGTTTTCGTGTCGAACGATTATCTACAAGGGCTTGATGCTGGCTCCGCAAATCGAAAAGTTTTACTTCGAACTTGCGGATCCGCTCGTGGTCAGCGCGCTGGCGGTAGTTCACCAGCGCTTCTCGACCAATACCTTTCCAAGTTGGAAACTGGCGCACCCGTATCGCTACGTGGCGCACAACGGCGAGATCAATACCATTCGCGGCAATATCAGTTGGATGAATGCGCGCCAATCGATCCTTCAGAGTGCTTTACATGGCGAAGAGATTAATAAGCTTTATCCCGTGATCGTGCCGGGGGGCAGCGATTCGGCTTCTCTCGATAATGCAGTCGAGTTCCTTTACCAGTCAGGACGCTCTTTGCCGCATGTCATGGCGATGCTCATTCCCGAAGCCTGGTCCGGAAACCCGGACATGGACGAAGACAAGCGCGCGTTCTATGAGTATCACGCGTCGCTGATGGAGCCGTGGGATGGGCCAGCGGCCATTGCTTTTACGGATGGACGCGTGATTGGCGCCACGCTCGACCGCAACGGATTACGCCCGGGCCGCTACATCGTGACAAAAGACGATGTGGTTGTACTCGCCTCAGAAGCGGGAGTGTTGGATGTGCCCGCAGAAGAGATTCGCAAGAAAGGTAGATTGCAACCGGGACGCATGTTCCTGGTGGACACGATCGAAAAGCGTATTGTCTCGGACGCTGAAATCAAGAAGCAGTTGGCGGGGCGACAGACGTATGCGACTTGGCTGCAACAGCAGCAGGTGACGCTCGATCAGCTTCCCGAGCCTGCCCGCGTGATCGTTTCGAATCCGGAGACATTGTTGCGTCGCCAGCGGGCCTACGGCTATAGCGAAGAAGATCTGCGCATCTTGCTGGGCCCCATGGGCGCCAGCGGTGCTGAGCCAATTGGCTCAATGGGTACCGACGTTCCTCTCGCCTGTCTGTCCGATCGTCCGCAACCGCTGTTCAATTACTTCAAACAACTCTTTGCGCAGGTTACAAATCCGCCGATCGATCCGATTCGCGAAGAGATGGTGATGTCGTTGATCAGCTACATCGGCACGGAGCGGAACATTCTGGACGAAGCGCCGGACAATTGCCACACGTTGAAATTGCCGCATCCAATCTTGACCAATCGCGAGTTGGAGAAACTACGACGCGTTTCTTCAGGCGATCTGCTGGCCACCACGCTTCCAGTCTTATTCCGCGCTGAAGATGGAGAGGCCGGACTGCGTCACAGCCTTGAGGATCTGAGCGCGCGCGCTGCCCACGCAGTAGCCTCAGGCTACACGCTACTAATTCTTTCTGATCGCGGCGTCGATGCAACATACGCTCCGATCCCCAGTTTGCTGGCGATGGCGGCGGTACACAACCGCCTGGTACGTGAAAAGACACGCACACAAGTGGCGCTGATTATTGAGAGCGGTGAACCACGCGAAGTGATGCATTTTGCGCTGCTAATTGGTTACGGTGCGAGCGCAGTCAACCCCTACCTGGCCTTCGAGACGTTGCACGATCTCAAGCGGCTGGGCCTGCTTCCGCACAACACGACGGGCAATCACGCAGAAAAGAATTTCATCAAGGCTATAAACAAGGGCTTACTGAAGACATTTTCGAAGATGGGGATCAGTACGCTGCAAAGCTATCGTGGAGCGCAGGTATTTGAGGCGGTCGGACTGAGTCGCTCGCTGGTGGATGCGTACTTCCCTGGAACGGCTTCGCGCATTGAGGGCGTGGGACTGGGAGTGCTGGCGCGTGAGGCGCAGATCAAACACTCGTACGCATTCCAACCCTTAACCGAATCCGAAACGGAACTCGTTGTGGGCGGGCACTATCAGTATCGCGAAGGCGGCGAGTATCACCTGCTGAATCCGCAAACCATCAGTAAGTTGCAGCACGCGGTGCGACAAAATAATGCGAAGACGTTTCAGGAATACACGGATCTGCTGGACGATCAGAGCCGGCATTTGTGTACGCTGCGTGGCTTGCTGCAGCTCAAATACGCTGACAATCCCATCTCGTTGGACGAAGTGGAACCTGCAAAAGAAATCGTAAAGCGGTTCACGACAGGCGCGATGAGTTTCGGATCGATCAGCAAGGAAGCGCATGAGACGCTGGCGATCGCGATGAACCGCCTTGGCGGCATGTCGAACACCGGTGAAGGTGGCGAAGACGAAGAGCGATTCAAGCGCGATGAAAACGGCGACCTGCGCAGGAGCGCCGTAAAGCAGGTAGCCAGCGGCCGCTTTGGCGTGACCACCAATTACCTTGTGAATGCCGATGAGATTCAGATCAAGATGGCGCAGGGCGCGAAGCCCGGCGAGGGTGGACAACTCCCAGGTCACAAGGTGGACGAGATCATCGCCAAGACACGCCACTCGATTGCAGGCGTCGGGCTGATTTCACCACCACCGCATCACGACATCTATTCGATCGAAGATTTGGCACAGTTGATTTACGACCTCAAGAATGTCAATCCGCAGGCGCGCATTGCGGTGAAGCTTGTGGCCGAGGCCGGTGTCGGCACGGTGGCTGCGGGCGTTGCAAAGGCGCATGCCGATGTAGTGTTGATCTCGGGCGACAATGGCGGCACGGGTGCGTCCCCGTTGAGTTCAATCAAACATGCGGGGTTGCCTTGGGAGTTGGGGTTGGCGGAGACCCAGCAGGTATTGCTGCTGAACGATCTGCGCAGCCGCATTCGGGTGCAAACCGACGGCAAACTTCAAACGGGACGCGATGTGGTGATCGCCGCGCTGCTGGGAGCCGAGGAGTTTGGTTTTGCGACGGCTCCTCTGATCACCATGGGCTGCATCATGATGCGCAAGTGCCATCTGAATACCTGCTCTGTGGGCATAGCAACGCAGGACCCGGTGCTGCGCGCGCGATTCAAAGGCCAGCCGGAGCATGTAGTCAATTTCTTTTTCTTTATCGCCGAACAGGTGCGTGAGCACATGGCCAAGCTGGGCTTCCGCTCCGTCGATGAAATGGTGGGCCGCGTGGATCGTTTGGATGCGGCTACCGCGGGCGCCCACTGGAAGGCTAAGGGAATCAATCTTTCTTCGATTTTGCATTCGCCGACCTTGCCGTCGCGTGTGGCAAGACGGCGCGTGAAGTCACAGGACCATGGGCTGGAGCAAGCGCTCGATCATGCATTGATTGAGCAAGCTGGTCCAGCTCTCGAGTCGCAGCAAAAGGTTACGGGCAGTTTCGCGATTCGCAATGTGCACCGCACCGTGGGTGCAATGCTGGGCGGCGAAATTGCACGCAGATATGGATCTGCGGGACTGCCGGACGAAACGATCCACTTCAAATTCTCAGGTTCGGCCGGGCAGAGTTTCGGAGCCTTCGTGCCCAATGGCGTAACGCTCGAACTTGAAGGCGACTGCAACGACTATGTGGGTAAAGGGCTCTCGGGCGGGCGCATCATCGTTTACCCGCCCAAGACATCGAGTTTTCTACCGGAGGAAAGCATCCTGGTGGGGAACGTCGTTTTGTACGGAGCGACAACAGGTGAGGCCTTTCTCAATGGCATTGCGGGAGAACGATTCGCAGTACGAAATTCCGGTGCGACCGCTGTCGTTGAGGGCGTGGGCGACCATGGTTGCGAATACATGACGAACGGTACGGTCGTCGTGATTGGGGCCACAGGGCGCAATTTCGCGGCGGGCATGAGTGGCGGATGCGCGTATGTCTACGACGACGTGGGCGATTTCACAACGCGCCGCTGCAACCCGGCGAGTGTGGACCTGGAGCCCTTGATTCACGAACAGGATGTGACACGAGTCCGTGGGCTACTTGAACGCCATCGCGACCTGACTGGAAGTCCACGTGCCGCCTGGATTTTGGAACATTGGGAGAGCGCGCAAGCGCGATTCGTCAAGGTATTCCCGCATGAATATAAACGGGTGCTCGGCGTTGCTCGCGTTGAAACCGCGTATAACTCGCCAACACTGTCGACGCCTCTGGTTGGGGCAACCGAGGTGAAACATGGGTAAAGTCACGGGCTTTCTTGAGATTGAACGCGAGCAGCCGGCACGGCGACAGGTCGAGGAGAGACTACAGGATTGGTTTGAAATTTACGAACCATTTGCCGAGGAGAAACAGCGAGCCCAGGGCGCGCGGTGCATGGATTGTGGCGTGCCCTTCTGCCACACAGGATGCCCGGTGAACAACCTGATTCCCGATTGGAACGACCTGGTCTACAACAGTCGGTGGGAAGCCGCGATTCGACGTCTGCATGCGACGAACAATTTTCCGGAATTCACGGGTCGAATTTGTCCTGCACCTTGCGAAGCGGCTTGCGTGCTCGGAATTGATCAGCCTCCGGTTTCGATCAAGCTGATTGAGCGCAGCGTCGTGGAGCGCGCCTGGGCTGCTGGCTGGATTCGTCCCGAGCCTCCGGAGCAAAACACGGGCAAGCGCGTGGCGGTCGTAGGTAGCGGTCCCTCAGGACTGGCAGCCGCACAACAGCTGCGCAGGGCCGGCCACTCCGTTACGGTTTATGAAAAGAACGATCGCGTCGGTGGACTACTTCGCTACGGGATCCCCAGCTTCAAGCTTGAGAAGCACATCGTCGATCGCCGCATCCAGCAGATGCGTGCGGAGGGTGTGACGTTCCTGACCAATGCGCATGTCGGCGTCAATGTACCGGTGGAAACGCTGACAGGTCATTACGATGCGATTCTACTGACAGGTGGATCTGAAAGTCCGCGTGACCTAAAGATTCCCGGACGTGAGCTGAAGGGCATTCACTTTGCAATGGAGTTCTTACCGCAACAGAATCGGCGATGCGAAGGCGACACGGTGGACGATGAAATTGCCATCCTTGCGGAGGGCAAGAGAGTAGTGATCATCGGAGGTGGCGATACAGGGGCGGATTGCCTGGGAACGAGTCTTCGTCAGAAGGCCATGAGTGTACACCAGTTCGAGATTATGCCTCGTCCTCCGGAGACGCGGGCGGCATCCACACCATGGCCGCTTTGGCCGATGCAGCTGCGGACCGAGACTTCCCATGAAGAGGGTGGCATTCGCGACTGGAGCATCAACAGCGTTCGATTCACAGGAGACGAACAGGGTCGCGTGAGTCAGTTGCAAGCCGTACGCGTGGGGCCACCGCCCCGCTTCGAAGCAATCGCCGGATCGGAATTCACAATGGAAGTGGATTTGGTGTTGCTCGCCATGGGATTCACCGGGCCTGTGCGGTCGGGAATGATCGAGCAGATGGGCGTCGCCGTGGATGCACGCGGCAACGTTGCTACCGAAGAATATAAGACTTCAGTCGATGGAATCTTTGCGGCAGGCGACATGCGCCGCGGACAATCGCTAGTAGTGTGGGCTATAGCCGAGGGTCGTAAGGCTGCAATCGCGATCAACGATTACCTCGCGGCACAAGTCAAGGCTTCAGCGCAACGAAACCGGACTCCTGCCTGAGGTTGGATCAAACGAGCAAGGTCTAAATACTGTCATCGAGGCTGCAAGCCGGCAGGTTTGCAGCCTCGTTTTGTCTTACCACCATTCCATGGAGCGACCAAATGGAACCTTGGCGCTGCTCTCAGGTTTGGGAGTGTGAAGCAGATGAACGGGGCAGGGCGCGAGCTTGACCAGCTTTTCGGCAATCGATCCGAACACCTGGGGATACCATCCGGACAGGCCGTGGGTCGAGAGCACCAACAGGTCGGCGTGCTGATTATCGATCGCATCGAGAATGCTACCTGCAACATCACTGCCCACTTCGACAGAAGTTGTCGCTTTGAGTCCCTTTGCCTTAAGTCCGGCTTGCGAGACCTCAAAATGGTCCGCAGCGGCTTTCTTGGCTGCTTCGATAATCGTTTCCTGAGAAACGGTCTCAGGAAGCGCAACGACCGGGAATTCCGGAATCACGTTCAGCAGGTAAAGTTCCGAATGGAACTTCTCAGCAAGTTCGGTCGCCGCTTCCAGGGCGGCGTGCGAGGACGCGCTGAAATCGATCGGTACCAGGATTTTGGTAGGAATGGCGCTGTATTCAGTCGAATTGGACATCAGGGATCTCCTTGCCGGGTCACGCGAGTGTCCGGCGATTCAATGTTTTCGCGACCCATGATAGCAACTGAACACTGACGACTGGACGTGACCTAGAGCACACCTAATGACGCGGATGAGAGTGCGAGCTGCAAACTTGGGGTCAATGTCCCCGGCCGCCAGGCCCACAAAGGCGACCAGAATGCTACCTTATTACGCATATGGGATCACCCACAGCAGAGATTCTGGGCGAAGTCGGACTGACCATGCCGGTCAGCGAACTGGCTGCACGGCAATGGGATGTGATTATCGTGGGCGCGGGCCATAACGGACTAGCCTGCGCGGCCTATCTTGCGCGTGCCGGACAGCGTGTTTTGGTGATCGAGAGTCGGGCGCGCGTGGGTGGCGCATGCACCATCGAGGAGCCTTTCCCCGGGGTGCGCATGTCGCCTTGCGCTTATCTCGCCGGCTTGCTGCATCCGCAGGTGGTTGAGGAATTGGATCTGCCTCGCCGCGGCTTCGAGTGGACGCCCGCCGTGAATGGACTTTTTGTTCCCTTCCTCGACGGGTCAAGCATTCAACTTTGGTACGACGATGATCGATGCCGCGCAGAGGTGCGCGCGCTATCGCCGGGAGATGTGGCGGGTTGGCACGAGATGTCGGACGTGATTCGCAGGCTGCGGGATGCTCTGCGTCCGGCGGGGTCAGGCGATTTGTGGTTGAACGAGGCGCCGACCCGGGAACAAATTGAGGATCGGCTCGGCGATGACACTGAAGCCAAGTCTGTGTTGTTCGACTGGTCGATGGCCGAGTTCGTAGAGAGATATCTTGAAGATGAGCGGCTGCAGATTGCCTATCTCGGCCAAGGAGTGATCGGCACCAACGCGAGCCCATTCGATGCAGGCACAGCGTCGATTCGCTTTCATCACGCGTCAGGCCGATTGGGCGGGATACCGGGGATGTGGGGCTATGTGCGCGGTGGGATGGGCATGGTGTCGTTTTATTTTTGCGATGCTGCGCGCGAGGCAGGAGCAACTGTGGTGACCGGCGTTGCGGTGGCAGAGATCTTGCCGGGGGAGGGAGTGCGGCTCGAGGGTGGCGAGCGGATTGCAGCGCGCACGGTGATTTCGAATGCTGATCCTCGACAAACTCTGCGGCTCCTCGGAAGCGCGGCGGATACCGGGTGGCGAGCGCGGGTGGAGCGGGTTCCGATTGAAGGCTGCACGGTGAAGCTCAACGTTCACCTGCGCGAATTGCCAAACTTTATGGCGCGGCCCGGCACCAATGAACCACATCACTATGGGCAGATCAATGCGCCGCTCACAAAGCAGGAATGGAAAGAGGGTTTCGCGGCGGCGCGTCGTGGAGAGTTGCCGAAGCAACTTTGGTGCGAGCTGTATTTCCAGAGCGCGCATGATGACTCAGTCGCGCCAGCCGGCACGCAGACGATGAGTGTGTTCGCGCAATATGTTCCCTACAAATTTGCCAGGGGCGACTGGGATGCGCGTCGGGATGAAGTTCGCAAGTTGGCGCTCGATTCGCTGGGGCGATTCTGCTCCAACATCGATACCGCCGTGATTGATGCGCAGGTGCTGGGGCCGCCGGATATCGAAAAAAAAGTTGGGCTGACAGGCGGCCACATCTTTCAGGGCGAATGCCTGCCGCCTTATATGTGGGCCAACCGGCTTTCTGCTCGGACCCCGATGCCCGGGGTATATCTCTGCGGTGCGTGCACCCATCCCGGGGGCAGCGTGATCGGCGTGAACGGCCGCAACGCCGCGATGGCGGTGCTGAAGGACCTCGGCGCGATGTAAAACAATTGCGGACCGTATTCTTGGGATTTGCAAAAGGGAAGCATCTTCTCGAAGAAGAATCCATGCAGGCTCGCGCATTTTCGGAAGACTGCCTTCTGAGACGTTACGGCTCCCCATGAATTAGCTTTTCGACCTGCCGCGGCTCTGGTATGCTGCGCTCTACATGCCTCCTCGTCCCGCCCTTAAGCGAGCGATCCGGTTTAGCGATCTGGTGCTGTTTTACGTGGTTGTTGTGCTCAGCGTACGCTGGACAGCAACCGCCGCGGCTGCAGGTCCGAGCATTCTCGTGGTGTGGATTGCCGCGCTGGTGTGCTTCTTTATCCCACTCGCCGCCAGCGTGATGGAACTCTCTTCTCGTCATCCCGAAGAGGGAGGCATTTATGTGTGGACCCGCGAGGCGCTCGGCGACTTCAGCGGCTTCATTTGCGCCTGGACCTATTGGATGAGCAATCTGCCCTTCTTTGCGGCGGTGCTCTATTTTGGAGCGGCCTCAGCGTTGTTTGCTTTCGGGCCGAGGGCGCAGGTACTGGCGAGCAATCCGCTCTACTATGTCGCTTTCTCGGTTTTCTGGCTGGCTGTCATCACCCTGCTCAACATACGCGGTGTCGAGTTGGGCAAGTGGCTGAACAACGTGGGAGCTCTGGGAAGTCTGCTGCCCCTGTCGGTGCTCATCCTGCTGGCAATCGCTTCCTATTGGCGATTCGGCGCGGCCACCCATATCACGGCCGCTAGCCTTGTTCCGCATTGGTCGCTGGATAACGCCGTCTTCTGGTCCAGCGTTTTCTTTGCCTTCAGCGCAGTTGAGGCTGCGTCGGCAATGGGGGATGAAATTCAAAATCCCCGGCGCGCTATTCCATGGGCGCTCTTGTTGGGTGGAGCGATCCTCGTGATCGGCTACATCGGCGGCACAGCAGCTCTGCTGGTGGCACTCCCAAGTGACGCAGTGGGAGGACCGGACGGCTTTGTGAACGGCATTGCCAGGCTCAGCTCGCACCTCAGACTGGGATGGCTGCTGGCGCCGGTATCGCTGTTTGTCGCGCTCAACGCAGTGGGAGGAGCGGCCGCGAATCTCTCTTCCACCGCGCGCTTGCCCTTTGTCGCCGGAGTCGATCGATATTTGCCACCGGCCTTCGGCTGGATCCATCCGCGGTATCGCACACCATGGGTGGCCATAGCAGTCTATGGCGCGGCGGGAATGATTCTCGCACTTCTCGGTCAGGCCGGAACCACTGTCCGGGGTGCGTATGACGTGTTGGTGAGCATGTCCGTCATCTCACTTTTTTTACCATATCTGTTTTTGTTCACAGCCATGATCCGTCTGCAGAGTAGTCCCGCCGGACCGGAAGTTCGCCGCGTCCCCGGAGGTCGTCCTGTGGCGATCGTGCTGGCTTCAATTGGCTTGTTAAGCACGACGCTCACGATCATTCTCTCCCTCATTCCCGGCAATGAGGAAACCAATAAGTCCTTGGCGGTGGCCAAGGTGTTGGGGGGAACGATGGTGTTGGTGGGAATCGGCGTGGGCGTATTTTTTTTTCGAAGTGGAAGACGCGGGTCGAAAAATAGGGGGCCGTCTTACGTTTGTCTTACACCAGACTGCTTTGGATTCTCAAGGTATGGATCAAATGCCAGCCGCGTTTGCTGTCTGACATACGTCTTACGTCCCCATCAGTAGAGCGCGCAGGGTCTCGGTCCATTCTTCAAGCTCGGCTATGGGCACGCATTCGCGGTCGGAGTGCGCCGAATGCATGTCGCCCGGCCCGATAACGATGACCTCCTCGGCAATGCGGGCGAGGCGGCTGGCTTCTGAACCGAAGCTGATGCCTGTCACGGGCCGGCTTTGGCTTTGATGACTGTGTGCCACTTCTGCCAAGCGGTTCAAAAGCGGGCCGGAGTTGGACGGCCCAAAGCCCGGTTCCGCACGCAGCAGTTGGACCTCGATGTGCGCTCGCGGTTGTTCGTAGAGCAGATTTCGGGCTTCCTGCTCAATGGCTTCGAAGACCCTGCGAGGCGCATCGCCGGGAACGGGACGCCATTCGACCAGAAAGGTACAAGACCCCGCCACGATGTTCTTGGCCGTTCCCCCTTGAATGGTGCCGATGTTGATGGTGGTGTGGGGCGGTTCGAAGAGGGCGTCGACGACCGGTTTTTGATCAGGGTTGGATTCGGATGCCGAGCCCAGGTTTTCGATGCGGCAGATGAAGTCCGCAGCCAAAGCGATGGCGGACAGCCCCTCGCCGGGGAATGCAGAGTGTGCTTCGATTCCGCGAATGGTGACGCGCGCGAGGCCATAGCCTTTGCCAGCGACGCCGGGGTATAGCGAGGTCGGTTCGCTTACGATCGCCGAGCCGATACGCAGATTTGTCGTCCCAAGTAGCCTTTCAATTCCCTTGCAGCCGATTTCCTCATCCGCGGTGAGAATCAGGGCGACGCGGGGGTTCACGGAGCGTGGAGCTGAAGCGTCAACAGCGGCCAAAAAGCAGGCCAGCGCTCCCTTCACGTCGCAGGCACCGCATCCGTGAAGAAAACCCTTGTCTTTGCTAGTCAGGCGAAGAGCGTCCTGCCAGTCTGCGGCATGCGGGACTGTGTCGGTATGACAGACAAAAGCCGGATCGATAGGCACGTTGGGGTCCGCGCCCACGGGACGGGCAATGAGGTTGGCTTTTTCTACACCGTTTCCGTCGCGATACGGATATAACTCGATTTGCCAATCGCGTGTTTCAAGAAAGCGTGCGACCCACGAGAGAAGGGGTAGATTGGAAAGCGCCGACGCCGTCGGAATCGCGACAAGTTCTTTGAGGATTTCGGCCGCATTCATGGTGTCACTTCCCTACCCGCAATGAAAACGCGCGGACGTGCAGGTGCGGCTATGAAATAAGCGAGTTCGCGATAGTCGGTGAATTCATGGATGAGCAGATCGGCTTGCTTTCCGGACTCAATAGAGCCGACGCGATCGCCGAGCCCAAGGCTGCAGGCAGCATTGATCGTCACGGCGGTGAGCGCTTCTGCGGGCAAGAGGCCCATCTGCAGGCACGCCAATGAAAGCATGAACGGCATGGAAGCGACCGGAGATGAGCCTGGATTGAAATCAGTGGCGAGGACGACACCTAATCCAAGTTCAACCATCTTTCGGGCGGGTGGATAGTGGGTGCGCCGCAGCGCGAATACTGAACCCGGTAACAACACAGGCTGCACGTTAGCGGCGCGCAATTGGAGCAGCGTTTCGTCGGTCACGGTTTCAAGATGGTCCGCAGTGGCGGCTCCAAGCTCGGCAGCCAGTGCTGCTCCCGTCCCTGGGCGGAATTGCTCCGCGTGGATGCGCAGACCAAGTCCATTGCGTTTTGCTGTGGTTAGCACGGTGCGTGTTTCGTCCACGGTAAGCGCGTGATCGTCGCAGAAGGCATCACAATAGCGAGCGAGTGCTGCCGTCGCGACCTCGGGGATCAATTCTTCGGCAATCATGCGGACATATTCGCTACGACGACCGGCGAATTCCGGCGGTACCGTATGTGCAGCCAGCAAGGTCGGGACAATGTGTACGGGCCCTTCATCGTTCAGTTGGACCAGCACACGTAACATGCGCAGTTCTGTTTCGCGGTCAAGGCCGTAGCCGGATTTGGCTTCAAGGGTTGTGGTCCCTCCGCGTAACATCCATTCGCGATGGCGTCGGGCGGACGCGAGCAGTTGATCCTGAGAAGCCGCACGAGTTAGCTTGACCGTACGCAGAATACCGCCGCCCGCGGCTGCAATCTCCTGGTAAGTCACTCCTGCGATGCGCTGTTCAAACTCGTCAGCACGATTGCCCGCAAAAACGAGATGCGTGTGAGCGTCGATGAACCCCGGGGTAACGCATCGGCCCTCGGCATCAAGGATGTTCATGTCCGAAGTGATGCGTTCGCGCATTTCGGCATGAGTTCCCACTGCGCTAATGACGCCGCCCTCGAGGACCACAGCTGCGTCGGCAATCAAACCCAGATCCCGGAGTTCGGCTCCGACTCTCGGGCGTGCGGGGCCGGCCAATGTCACGAGCTGGCCGATGTTGACAATAGCAGTCGCCACTGCTACTTCCCTGCCATGGGTATATGTATGCCGCGCTCGCGAGCGGTCTGGCGCGCGAGTTCGTATCCAGCGTCGGCGTGACGCGCTACGCCAATGCCCGGATCATTGTTAAGCACGCGTGCAATGCGGCGTGCGGCATTGTCAGTGCCGTCGGCCACGGTGACCTGCCCCGCGTGAAGAGAGAAGCCCATGCCAACTCCACCGCCGTGATGAAAGCTCACCCAGGTTGCTCCCGACGCCGTGTTGAGCAGTGCGTTGAGGATTGGCCAATCAGCTACTGCATCGGAACCATCCAGCATCTTCTCGGTTTCCCTGTAAGGACTGGCGACCGAACCGGTGTCTAGATGGTCGCGCCCAATCGCAACCGGCGCGGAGATTTCACCTTTGCGCACCAGTTCATTGATGGCTAAGCCCATGCGCGCTCGCTCGCCATAACCTAGCCAGCAAATGCGTGCCGGAAGGCCCTGGAAAGCGAAACGGCCACGCGCCAAGCGCAGCCAGCGAGTGAGAATTTCGTTGTCGGGAAAGAGTTCGAGAGCCAATTCGTCGGTGCGGTCGATGTCGCGGGGATCGCCAGACAATGCGACCCAACGAAACGGACCGGCACCGGTGCAGAAGAGGGGGCGGATGTACTCCGGCACGAATCCGGGGATCAGAAACGCATCAGTACAACCAGCATCAAATGCGAAGCGGCGAATGTTATTGCCGTAGTCGAAGGCCACTGCTCCTAGGCGCTGCAGCGCAAGCATGGCATCGACGTGAATGACCATCGATGCGGTAGAACGCCGAACGTATTCGTCCGGATCGCGCTGCCGTAACTCAGCAGCTTGGGTGAGCGTGAGCCCTTGAGGAATATAGCCATTCAACGGATCGTGCGCGCCGGTCTGATCTGTAACCACATCAACTCGAACACCGCGCCGCACCAGTTCAGGCAGAACATCCGCGCAGTTACCCACCAAGCCTACAGAGAGCGCACGCTGTTCGCGACGGGCCGCCTCGCACAAGTCAAGAGCTTCATCCAGGTTCTCAGTAACCATGTCGCAGTAGCGTGTGTCGACGCGCCGCTGAATGCGCGTGCGGTCCACATCGATGGCCAGCACAACGCCGCCGTTCAGAGTCACGGATAATGGCTGAGCCCCACCCATGCCGCCCACTCCGCCCGTCACCACAAGCCTGCCTTTCAGCGATCCAGATTTCCCCGACTCCGCGAAATGGCGATCAGCCAATGCGGCAAAGGTTTGGAACGTTCCCTGCAATATTCCCTGAGTACCTATGTAGATCCAGCTTCCCGCCGTCATCTGCCCATACATCATCAGACCTTTGCGGTCGAGTTCGTGAAAGTGCTCCCAGTTAGCCCACTTACCCACCAGGTTGGAGTTCGCAATAATGACGCGTGGGGCCATGTCATGCGTCGGAAACACGGCAACTGGCTTGCCCGACTGCACCAACAGAGTCTCCTCGTTGCCCAGTTGTTCAAGCTCGTGCACGATGGCGTGATATGCGTCCCAATTGCGCGCGGCACGGCCGATGCCGCCGTATACGACCAAGTCCGAGGGGCGCTCGGCCACTTCAGGATCAAGGTTGTTCATCAGGCAACGTAAAGCGGCTTCCTGCTGCCAACCCTTGCAACGTAACTGGCTGCCGCGCGGTGCTCGCACAACCTGTGCTTCGACGATGCTCATTGTCCCTCCTGATGCTGAAAACGCCTCTGCACTTGACGGTAACGCGAACGAATCTCTTCTGCCAGCGGATGTTGCCGATCGCGGAGCAGAAGCTTGCCCGCGACCGCAACATCACAAATAGCCGAACGGCCCAGTGCAAACACGGCTTGCGACGCTAACGATGCGGCGTCGGTTCCCAACATTGCATAATCATTCAGATCCGCGGTCACGAAATCTGCAGGCTCACCAGGAGCCAGATTTCCGCCCGAAATGCCCAGCGCTTTGTAACCTGCACTAGTAGCGGATCGAAACAGGCGCGTAGCAATTGCCTCATCGTCGATCTGATCGAGAATGCCGCGTTCACGTTGCGCGAGGCGCAGATGATATTCGTTCTGGCGCGCATCTTCGAGGATATCGATCTGGGCCTGGCTGTCGGTGCCGAAGGCCACCGGGATGCCCAAACGCGCCGCGGTGTCTGCGGGAAAAACTCCGTCTCCCAGATTGCGCTCGGTGGTTGGACACGAACAGATGGTGCTGCCTGCACCGGCGACTTGATGAAACTCGCCGCCCGTCAAATGAATCGCGTGAACCAGTGTTGTGGATTGATCGAGAATGCCGCGCGAAACGGTGAGCGCCACTGGAGTCTGGCCGTATTCCGCTAGGCACGCCTCATTCTCTTCGGGCTGCTCGGAAATATGGATATGCAGAGGTAGCTTTTTCGCTCGCGCAAACGCAGCAACTTCTTCGAGCACATTCAGTGGTACGGCTCGGACACTGTGCGGCGCCGCGCCAACTGAGACTGTCGACCTGCCAGCGTGAATATGAAGCAAGGATTCGAGGTTGTGTAGATAATCATCGGACGATTCATAGAAGCGTCTCTGACCAGGATGTGATGCGCGTTGAAATCCGGCGCGTAGATACGCAGTGCGCAGCAGACAGATACGGATACCGACTGACTCGGCTGCTCGAATCACTTCAAAGGCTAGCGTGTTCGGCTCGGCGTAAGGCTGACCATTGCGGTCGTTGTGTAAGTAGTGAAACTCGCCGACCACTGTGATACCGGCCGCGAGCATCTCTAGAAACGTCGCGCGCGCCACATTAAATAGATCCTCAGGCGAAACGAAACCTGCGGCGCGATACATCTGCTCGCGCCATGTCCAAAAGGTGTCGCCGCCTTGGATGCGACCCTCAGCGCGCGCCCGAAAAAGGCGTTGAAACGTATGCGAGTGAGCGTTTGCCAATCCCGGTAACAATGCTTTTCCAGGCAGGTACACAACTTCAGCATTAGGGGCATTCTGCTTGGACGTGACACCGAGCACCGCACCATCGGAGCCGACTAGCAAGCCCACGCCCTCCTGGGCATGTCCTTCGGCGAGCAGCAGATCGGGCAAAAACAGTTGCGACATTTCAGACCCCAGCAGCTATCTGGATACTATCGGCAAGGGCTGGGTTTGATGAAGACAGAATGGGCGGTAATCAGCTAGGTCCCTAGTGGATTACACGGTGAAAAGAGTTTACGTTGATCGATTCACAAGTTATTGAGGAACTCTGCCGCGGAACTGCGTCAACAGCAAATACCGAAGGTGGAATTGGTCGATGTAAGGAAATCGACGCGAGACTCTTGGCGAGAGCCTGTGTTGGCGAAACTGAAGAGATTTTTCTGAATGAGCGAGGGGGTGAGTCTTGCGCAGTTTGAGATTTCGGCAGACGGCAAAAACGGTGCAGTTGAATGCCCTCGAGCGTGCGCGGGGCAATCTGATTTTTCGACTGAATCGAAAGGCGCAATGCACTTGCCCCACCCCCTCGGTTGGTATATCGATTCAGTAAAGTCAGGAGAAATCGCACCGCTTGACGCTGTCAAGACAAAACTGAATGGCTACGAGGGCAGGAAAACAAAGAGCGAAACCATCTGACGAGCGCGACTGGAGACGCAGGCATCGCCCTGGGGCTCGATTTCCATTCGCACGGCGACGCGATTATGCTTCTTGGCGATGGACAATTTGGCTCCCATGAGGTGCTAAGTGCCGAACGCAAGACATTTTGTTTTTGTTGTATTTGGAATTTTGTCAGCAGCCGCAGCGATACAAGCGAAAGTAACGGCCGAAACCCCACAAAAGACGGGTCTCGTTCGACTGGACCGGGTCACCGCTTCCCGGGCAACCGCAAATGGGATTGAGGTTCGATCTGGCACAGCTGTCATCCAAATCACAGCTCTGCGCGACGATGTGCTTAGGATCCGAGCGAGTGCTTCGGGACAGCTTCCGGAGGACGCGTCGTGGGCAGTGTTGCCCGCAGCGCGCACGGCCACAGTACCTGTATCCCCTGAGTCGAACGGGACTACGGTGGGATTCAAAACTTCGAAGCTTCACGTAGCCCTTCACAAAGACCCACTTGAATTAACTGTCACTGACATGGACGGTCACGTGATCGCGGAAGATTTTCCGGGACGGCCGATTGAATATCATGGCGCGTCTTTCCGCGTGTACATGAAGTCGCCTGCCGACGAGCATTACTTCGGTCTCGGCGATAAGCCTGGACCGCTGGACAGGCGCAACGAAGCCTTCACCGACTGGAACACAGATAGCTTCGGTTGGCAGGAGTCGACTGATCCTATCTACAAGTCAATTCCCTACTTCATCACTTTTCAAAAAGGCATCTCCGCCGGAATCTTTCTGGACAACACCTGGCGCACCAGCTTCGACTTCAACAAGGAATACAGGGACGCGTATTCGTTTGGCTCGGAGGGCGGCCCGCTCGACTATTACATTCTGTATGGCCCGGAGCCAAAAGCGGTGGTCGAGACTTGGGCGTGGCTGACAGGAACAACGCCACTGCCTCCGCTCTGGTCGCTGGGATTTCAGCAATCGCGTTACAGCTACTATCCGGAATCAGAAGTGCGGCGCATTGCGGGCAGGCTGCGCAGCGAACACATTCCCGCAGATGTGATCTGGCTGGACATCGACTATCAACTGAAGAATCGGCCGTTCACGGTGGACCCCGAGCGCTTCCCGCATTTCGATCAGATGATCCAGGACCTGAAAGCACAGCACCTGCGCACGGTCGTGATTACCGATCTGCATATTGCGGACTTGCCGAACGCGAATTACAAACCTTACGACGAAGGGACGGCCGGGGATCATTTCGTCAAGAATCCTGATGGTTCGACCTTCGTGGGCGTGGTCTGGCCAGGCAAGGCAGTCTTTCCCGATTTCACCCAGAAGGCTTCCCGCGAATGGTGGGGAACGCTGTATTCCGATTTCGTCTCGAAGGGGGTAGCCGGGTTCTGGAACGATATGAATGAACCGGCCGTGTTCCTGGTTCCTTCGAAGACCATGCCTGACGATGTACAGCACCGCATCGATGAGCCGGGATTTGCTTCGCGGGTGGCAAATCATCTTGAGATTCATAACGTGTTTGGCATGCAGAACAGTCGTGGCACTTTTGAAGGGCTGCGAAAACTCGATCCGAATTCAAGGCCCTTTGTGATGACTCGAGCCAGCTATGCGGGAGGACATCGCTATGCGGCAACATGGAGCGGCGACAACTCTGCAACATGGAATCATCTGCGCCAGACGACTCCGCAACTGATCAACCTGGGTCTGAGCGGGTTTGCGATGAGTGGAGCGGACGTGGGTGGATTCGCTGGATCTCCACAGCCCGAATTATTGACGAGATGGCTTGAGGTAGCAGCGTTTCATCCGATTGACCGAGATCACTCGGCTATCGGCACCACTCCCCAGGAGCCTTGGGAAAATGGCACTCCTGAAGACGTTGACCTGCGACGCCGATATATCGAAGAGCGTTACCGGCTTTTGCCTTACATCTACACCACCGCTGAAGAGATGAGCCGCACGGGACTGCCGATCATGCGCCCCTTGTTTCTCGAGTTTCCTAGCGGCGGTGCGGGAGGGGCGCCGGTAGATTTAAGTACCGGTAATGCATTTTTGCTGGGGCCCGATTTGCTCGTGGCACAGAGTCCCTATCCCGATGAAGTCGATGACTACACCGTGGCGCTGCCTGCATCGGCCTGGTACGACTACTGGACAGGCGCGCGCGTGGATGGCAGCGCGGAACGGCGAGCCATTGACAACACGGTCGTACAGCAACCGGAGATTCACGTCCATCGTAGCCTCGACACCTTGCCGGTATTTGTGAGGGCAGGATCGATCGTTCCCGAGCAACCGCTGGTGCAGAGTACTGATGAGAAGCCGCAAGGACCGCTCACTCTGCGCGTTTATCCTCCCACCGGATTCAACAAGGACTGCAGTGGAAGCCTGTACCTGGATGATGGTGAGACCTATGCGTTCCAAAAGGGCGATTTTCTGCGTCTTGGTTTTATTTGCCGATTGTCGGCGCAAGGGCTGATTGTCACGGCCACCAAGCCTACAGGAAGTTTTGCGCCGTGGTGGAAACTGTGGTCGATTGAGATCTACGGGGCTGCAAAGCCTGCAGCAACGGCGAGCGCGTCGGCGCTGGATGGCTCGGGATCTGCGCAGATTTCAACCGGATACGATGCCGAGCATCACCGTATCACCGCGCTGATTCCCGACAATGGAAAGGGTCTTGAGTTTCAGCTTACCTATTGATTTAGCGCCCACGCTCCACAGGGGAAAGTAGTTGCGTTGGCCTCTGCCTTTCAACTGTGGAACTTGAGCGAAGCTGATAACCTAGTGTCATGAAATTTGGAGTCCTGGTATTTCCCGGTTCCAACTGCGACCACGACACCTACAACGTGATCGCCGAGATTGCTCACCAGCCGGTCACTTTTCTCTGGCATGACTCGGAGGATTTGGCAGGGGTGGATGCCGTCCTTGTCCCCGGCGGCTTCGCTTATGGCGACTACCTGCGCACAGGAGCGATTGCCCGCTTTTCTCCGGTCATGCAAGCAGTGCAGCGATTTGCGGCGAAGGGTGGACTGGTATTGGGTATTTGCAATGGATTTCAGATCCTGACTGAAGCTGGCCTTTTGCCCGGCGCGCTGATGCGTAATGCGGGGCTCAAATACATTTGCAAACAGGTCCACCTTAAGGTCGAGACGACCAACAGTGCGTTCACCAATCGGCTGAACAAGGGCGAGGTGCTGCAAATTCCCATTGGCCACATGGAAGGCAATTATTTTTGCACTCCTGAGGATTTGCATCGGTTGGAAGCGGAGGACCGGATCGCTTTTCGCTATTCCACGACTGATGGTGAAGTTACGCAAGAAGCCAATCCCAATGGCTCTATGAGTAACATCGCAGGCATTCTGAATGCTGGCCGAAACGTGCTTGGAATGATGCCACATCCAGATCGATCGAGTGAAAAACTGCTGGGATCGTCAGACGGTTGGAAAATTTTCGAGTCGATGATCGGGGCGCTGGCGACGAGGTAGCTACCTGCACCATGGTGACGCAATCACTATTTGCGGTCAATCTTTGAGGCCCCTTGACCTGTCGGAACACGTCCCGGTTGAAGATGCCGGACGCGGCCGATAGATGAAGTTGTGCGCGCACTCCCGTATTTTCCGACGGCTTTCACTGACTGATGGTCGAAGGGGCGCGGCTAGTCGTGTTTCGCAGGCCGCCGAACTTTGACAACAAGTTTGACAGTTTGGGTCGAAGTGAGTTCGCTCAGACTATGCGAACGCATGGGGGTGTCGACGATGAGTACGCCAGACGAACACGCATCCCTCATCGAACGAAGCTGGCTGGCGTTCACTGGCCTCACGCTTCTCGAATTATGGGCTGCACACGCGTGCGCTTTCTTCGCGCACGAATATGCTCACTCCTTTACGGCCTGGATTCTGGGATGGAAAGCGAATCCGCTTGGATTGAATTACGCCCGTCCCACGCTTACAGTTTTTCTCCTGCAGCTTGGCATCGATCAGAACGTCGATGAGATTCCGATCTTTGCCAAAGGCTTTGGCGTCCAAGCCGGCATGATCTGCCTGGCAGGGGCATTGATCGGGAACGCTCTCATTAGCTACTCCGCGAGTCGGTGGGGGAACAGGATTGCGAGGGTACGCGACTCTCGCGGATGGACGATGTTTTTCTATTGGGCGTGCGTGGCAAGCATCGGGAATTTTATTGATTATGTACCGATTCGCACCTTCACTGATGGGACCGATTTATACCAGGATATGTTCGCGGTTGAACGCGGATTCAACTGGTCTCCATGGACGCTGCTGTTTGTCTTTGGCATCCCTACCGCATTTGCGTTGGGATACTTCTTTCTACGGATTGAACCGGAGACCTTGCGATGGCTCTTTCCTCACTCCGCAGCCAGGCGAGTGGTGATGGCGGTCCTGACCGCCTTCGTACTGTTTGATTTCTATGGCGCGGCCGGTTGGGCAGATGGAGGTCCGATTGCGCATCAGATGTCAGTGACCTCGGTTTGTGTGATAGCTCCGATTGCCGCGTTTATCAGCGCGGGCTTCAAGCGGAAACCGACGCGGAGTGAAGTGACGGTCGCAACTTGAGGTATTCGGCCAACCAGGTTAAGTTGCCGAGACTAGAGCCAGTTCCGGAACTTTTGGAGGCCGAAAGCGCACGGGAAGATGCCGTCTTCATTGAGAAAACGGCATCTTTCGCTGCTCTCAAAAATCTGTGTGAATTCGGAACAGCCTTAGAGGCTCAGGCCGCCGTCTACAGTCAGTATCTGTCCAGTGACGAAGGCGGTGCCGGCGGCAAAAAATAGAACGGCCTCGGCGATGTCACTGGCGCTGCCGTTGCGGTGCATGGGCGTACGGGCTGCGAAGCGTTCCGCTTCCTGTTGATCGGAGGATTCCATTTCTATCCAGCCCGGGGCGATACAATTGACACTGACTTCGGGAGCAAAGGCTTTGGCCATGCATTGTGTGAGCATGTGCAGCGCGGCCTTTGAGGCGCAGTAGTGGGCATGGCCAGCCCACGGTTGCAACCCTCCAAGCGAGCCGATATTCACGATGCGTCCATGAGCAGTGCGTAGATGAGGAATGGCTTCTCGCGCGACTAGAAAAGGACCGCGGGCATTGGTTTCAAAGACTGCGTCCCATTGCTGCAGAGTGAGGCGATCGAGCGGCGCGGTTTCAAAAACGGCGGCGTTGTTGACGAGAATGTCGAGGCGGCCGTGGAAGTCCTTTGCGACGCTGACAGCCGATCGCACCGCGGCTTCCGATCGTACATCGCACTCGATTGCGCTACCGCGGCGGCCAAGCTTCTGGATATCTGAAACCGTCTGAGTTGCGCCGGCTTGCGAAGTCTTATAGGTGATGGTGACGTCGGCGCCGGAACGTGCCAGGGTCAGAGCGATTTCGCGACCGATGCGGTGAGCACCGCCGGTGATGAGTGCCGACTTCCCGGAGAGGCTTGGAATTGTCATTGCGTAGCCATCAGTGCAGGAGAAGCCGGAACCAGTTCTGTTGCTGAGCCGTCCTCAACAGCGATTCGCAGCCTGTCCTGTGGTCGTCATGCAGAGTTGCAGGCTCCACGGTCTGCAATACGTGCTCGATCCGCAGCCACACACCACGGATTAGTTGGACTGGGGATTCTGAGGCTTTGGATTGTCAGCCGGCTTGTCAGAGTCGGGGTTCTTGTCACCACCATCGGGCTGGTCATGTTTCTTGTAGACCGAATACTGCTCGCCGGGGCGCTTCATGCGAACTTCAATGGCCATCTGGGCCTTGTCGATCTTGAAATCCTGTCCATAGGTCTGAAAGCCTTTGGCGATGACCTGCAGGCGGACCGTGTCGCCGATGGGCAACACATCGATGATGGTCTTGCCGTCTTCGTCTGTTTTCAGTTCCATGTTGCCCTTGTCTTTCTCACCTTCCATAGGGTGAAAAATGACCGCGGCATTTTCGATTGGCTTGGCGTTCACGTCGCGAAGGATGGTGACTTCAATGCGCGCAGTCGCAGGCGGAGACTTGTACTTGCGTCCGCGCTTGCTAGTGTCCTGCGCGGCGGCATTGAGGAGACAGACGGCCATTCCGCAAATGGCGATGATGGAGGCGACACGAACTACGAAACTGCGAGGCATGCCGTTCATTCTATCGTGTCGTCTGCAAAGCGAGCCAACCACTCTTCGATCCCATCTGGTTTTCAATGGAGGCGCGACCGTGGGGAAAACTGAATGCTGGGATTGGAGCGGGGGATTGGACTTGGAACCATGACGGCCCAGACCAAACCGTCGCGACTCGCCGTCACAATCGCTCGGGGCGAGATTTGGTCACTTTCGAGCCTCCATAGCGGCGTTTCCGTGGGGTTTGACGTCTGTCTGAGAGAGGGACGGGCACGTATCCCGGTTCGATGCGCATAAAAATGTTCCAAGCCGCCAGCTTGCGTTCATAAATTTAGATATACCTTAGTGCAATTCACTCATATTTCATTTAAATCACTTGACAATACGGAGGCGACGTCCTTATCTTTAGCAATTGGAGGGCGAGAGTGCTAGCACACTGCTAGCGGAACTGCTGCAGTTTAGATCCGCTGCTCCGTTTACCGGGGTCGCAGTCCAAAATCTCAGCCAATTTGTAAACTACAAACCCGCGGCCGGGGCTCAACCCTACCCGCGCGTGAAGGAGAAGCAAAACAATGGCAGCAACCACCGTTACAACTACCTTCACTCCGCTCCACGATCGCATCCTCGTCCGCCGTTTGGAAGAGGGCGAAACCGTTCGTGGTGGCATCATCATCCCTGACAGCGCCAAGGAAAAGCCCCAGGAAGGCGAAGTCATCGCCGTGGGCAAGGGCAAGTCGAACGACGAAGGCAAGGTATTCCCGCTGGACGTCAAGGCCGGCGACAAGATTCTGTTTGGCAAATACTCGGGCACCGAGATCAAGATCGACGGCGAAGAGTTCTTGATCATGCGCGAGGAAGAAGTACTCGGCATCGTCAAGAAGTAGACCTTGCCGGGCGGCGTACTGCGCTGACTCGCAAGTATCCCGAACGAAGATGTTCCCATTATCTCGGCACAAATGTGCTGATAACGGATTAGGAGAGTTACAAGCATGGCAAAGCAGATTCTGCACGGTGAGGATTCCCGTCAAGCAATTCTCCGCGGCGTCAATACGCTGGCGGATGCGGTGAAGGCGACATTGGGACCCAAGGGCCGCAATGTTGTCATCGAGAAGAAGTTTGGTTCGCCCACCATCACCAAGGACGGCGTGACGGTGGCCAAAGAGATTGACCTGAAGGACCCGTTGGAAAATGTGGGCGCACAATTGGTGCGTGAAGTTGCATCGAAGACCTCGGACGTTGCTGGTGACGGCACGACGACGGCCACGGTATTGGCGCAGGCCATCTTCCGCGAAGGCGTGAAGACGGTGGCAGCGGGTGCCAACCCAACGGCTCTGAAGCGCGGCATCGACAAGGCCGTGATCACGATCATCGGCACCCGTGATAAGGATGGCAAGTGGACCGAGGGCGGCGCCCTTGGCAAGCTGTCGAAGCCTGTGGACGAAGGTTCGGTTGCCCAAGTGGGCGCGATCTCGGCTAATGGCGACCAGGAAATCGGCGACATCATCGCGCACGCGGTGAAGGTTGTCGGCAAGGATGGCGTAATCACGATTGAAGAGTCGAAGACCATGCACACCGGCCTCGAGACCGTGGACGGAATGCAATTCGATCGCGGCTACCTCAGCCCCTACTTCGTGACCGATGCCGAGCGCCTGGAAGTGGTGCTGGAGGATCCCTACATCCTGATCTATGAGAAGAAGATCAGCGCCATGAAGGATCTGTTGCCCCTGCTCGAGCAGGTGGCTCGCGGCGGCAAGCCACTCCTGATCATTGCTGAGGACGTTGAGGGCGAGGCCCTGGCGACCCTGGTGGTGAACAAGCTGCGCGGCACGCTGAACGTGGCAGCCGTTAAAGCTCCCGGATTCGGCGATCGTCGCAAGGCGATCCTGGGCGACATTGCCATCCTGACCGGTGGCAAGGCGATCACTGAAGACCTCGGCATCAAGCTGGAAGGCGTGAAGCTCGAGGATCTGGGCCGTGCGAAGCGCATCACGATCGACAAGGACAACACCACCATCGTCGACGGCGCAGGCAAGACGACGGACATCGATGGCCGCGTGAAGGAAATCCGTTCACAGATCGAAAAGACCACCTCCGATTACGACAAGGAGAAGCTGCAGGAGCGGTTGGCCAAGTTGGTTGGTGGCGTTGCCATCATCAAGGTGGGCGCTGCGACCGAGACCGAGCTGAAGGAGAAGAAGGCTCGTGTTGAGGATGCTCTGCACGCAACCCGTGCGGCAGTTGAGGAAGGTATCGTCCCGGGCGGTGGTGTAGCCCTGGTTCGTGCCATCCCGGCAGTCGCGGCCCTGATCAAGACACTGGAAGGCGACGAAAAGATCGGTGCGCAGATTGTTCTTCGTTCACTTGAAGAGCCCCTGCGGCAGATCGTTGCTAACGCCGGCGAAGAGGGTGCCGTTGTGGTAGCCAAGGTGCTGGAGTCGAAGGATCAACACTTCGGTTACAACGCGGCGACCGGCAACTTCGAGGACTTGGTGAAGGCCGGCGTCATCGATCCCACAAAAGTGACTCGCACGGCTCTGCAGAATGCGGCTTCCATCGCAGGTCTTCTGTTGACCACCGAAGCGCTGGTTGTCGAGATTCCTGAGCAGAAGCCCGCTCCGGCAGGCGGCGGCCACGGCGGCGGCATGGACGGGATGTACTAAGAACCGGCGTAGCAGCGTTAAGTTATCAGTGAACAGCGAACCGTTTTGGTCTTGCTGGCCACTGAAATGGAACGTACAAAAAGCTCCCAGCGAATGCTGGGAGCTTTTTGCGTACAGCTGGAGAAATTCTTGCCGCAAGCGACAAACCAGCTACTCATCAGATCCGACCGCGGTGCCCACACCAACCGACCAAGTTCACGATGCAATATGCGAATCGTAGTCCTCGGAAGGGGCTTGGCGGACTGTACCGGACGCAGCCAACCTGCGGAAAGCCATTCAGGAGGAATTGAGAATTCGGACCAGCCGCAGTCGAGGCAGATGTTGACGTCGGGCGAGGGCGACATCGGAGGATGGCTCAAGGTGCGGGGAGTGTTCCGGTACAGGCGGATTTCCGCCGGGACGACGGACAGAGCATCGGACTGACACTTAGGGCAGTTCACGCAAACACCTCTTATCCCAGGACTTCTGGGTCGATCACACATTGATTGGGGATTCAAATGTAAATCGATTATCTCGATTGATTCAATCAAAACTTGTTTAGCCAGCAAACTTTAGTGGTGTCAATCGGACTTTCGATTTGCCGTATGGACAACAGTTTTGACGCTGATGAATTTCTTAACCAGTTGTCGGCAGCATTCTTAGGTGCAAACAGAAGGGGGTCCAAGATGGACCCCCTTCTGTTTGCCGGTTTCAGGTCTAGTAAGTGATATGGACGCCCATCGTTACGGCGCGATTGCCTCCGATGGTGCCGGTGGCGGATCCGAAGTTAGCCGCATTGTTGGGGCATCCGTTCGTGCTGGCGATCGCATAAGGAGCGCTGCACGTACCTACGTTCAGAGGAACGACCAGCGGCAGCTTGGTAGTCTTGCCGGAGCCTGTGGCGTAGGGAACTTGATCGAGGTTGTGGAGGGCTGACTGCTGGTCAGTGGGATCCGGGCTGGTAACGATTTGCCCGTAATTGATGAAGTAGTCGCCCGGCGTGCAGTTAAGGTAATTGGCCTCGGAGGCCACGATGGCAGTGTTGGAGCAAGCATAGTTCTGACGAATCTGGGCCTGATCCTGGGGAATGTCGAGGCTGGTGGTGTTGGTCAGGTTGAAGATGTTGAAGTCGTACTGGAGAGCTAGCTTTTCGGTGGGATGGAAGACCTTACGAATGGAGAAGTCGACTCGCTTCTGAGCCGGCTGGCGGAAGATATTCCGCTGACCGGAGTTGAAGGCGGTTTCGTAGATGTCCTGAGGATCATTGCCGGTTGAGACGGGAACACCGCTGGTTCCCGGCTGCACGTAATTGATAGCGATCTGGGTGGGATCGAGGGTGGGAATGTAGTCGCCTGCCGAATCGCGGAACGAACCTTTGTTGCCGGTGAGGGCGGTCTTGGGATGCTTCGGATCCTTGATGCCCAGAACAGGATTCATGAGGGTGGGATAGTTGCCAAAGTTAATGCTCCCGACGGCCCCATAGAACTCGTAAAGCGAATAAGGCTGACCGCTCTGGAGGATACCGACACCGCTCAGGTTCCAATCATTCGTGAAGTAGGAGAGGAGCGAGTGGTCCCGGGCCGCGTTGGGAATCTTGACCAGGAAGTTTGTGCTGAATACGTTGGTGCGGTCGAAGTCAGAGGATGCCCATGAGTTGCGCAAGTGAGCAGGATCATTGCCGGTGAAGAACAGGCCGATGTCGCTTTGCTCGTCGAGAGAGTGGCTCCAGGTGTAGCTGCCACCAATCTGGAAGTGATAGGAGAGTCTCTTTTCGACGTGCAGCTGAAGGGCATCATAGGCGGAGTTGCCAACCGTTTTGAAGTCCGCGGCGTTAGGACTGTAACCGACGTAGGGAGCACGGAAGTCAGTGTTGCCACCATCGAGAGTGTTCCAGGGCTCACCGGCGATGGGGTTGTAGTACTGGTAGCCGTAAGCGTCGGTGAAGAGCGAGTTCTGGTTAAGGACGTCGAAGCCATAGGTAGCAGTCTCGCCCCAGATCGGATTGCTTGCAGTGGCGATACCCGGCTCATTCAGCGGAAGCGGGATGACCGAATGGCGTCCGCGATTTCCGGTATAGCCGAGAGTCAGTGCCAAAGTGCTGATGGGCTGCCATTGCACATTCAGCGTGTAGTTGATCGTGTACGGCAGCACGTTCTTCTTATCGTAGGTGCCGAAGTTAAGGGTTGCAGTGCAATCAAGATAGCCGGGATAGGTCTGACTATCGATGGCTCCGCAGGCCTTTCCGTATTGTGGATCGGAGGCGGGGCCGGTCATGATGTCCAACTGATTCTGAAGCGCCTGGGTGATGATGGCGGGGTTGGCGGTGGGTACGCCGCTAGCCGTGCCGGCGGGGTTTGCAAGATGACCACCATTGCCGTTGACGTAGCTGACCAGAGGAGCCGCTTCGGTGACGCCGAAAGGCCCACCAGTGGACCCGCCTGCGGGCTGCGACAGATAGCTGAAGAGTTCGCCGCGATCGTAATACATGCCGGCGCCGCCGCTGATCACGAGCTTGCCTCCGTTTGCCCTGGGTGCCCAGGCGAAGCCGACTCGAGGCGAAATGCCCCATTGACGTCCATCCAGTGTGGAATCGCTGATACCGGCTGTGGGGTAGTACTTGTTGTTGCCGGCCACGGCGAATCCTGCGTTGTTCACGGTAAACCCTGTGGTGGAGCTCCCCGTCACGCTGTAGAGGGCGGGATCGAAGTTAAACATGTTGCCGTATTTCTCAGTCATGCCGCCGTGATAGTCGTAGCGAACGCCGGCAGTGATGCTGAGGTTGGGCATAGCCTGCCACTTGTCCTGCACATATGCCGAGATTTCATTCTGTCGGTAGTATCGGTCTGAGTTGTTGCGGCCACTTTGGGGATCGATGCTGTCGATGAAATTCGAAGCGTGCACCTTGCCCTTGAGGAAGTTGTCGAAGCCATTGACGGTGATCTGCTCAATGCCGGTGCGGTTGTTGGTGATGTTCAGCTGGGAGTAGTCGTAACCGCCGCCGGCTACGATGGTGTGCTTGCCCGCAACCAGGATCAGGTTGGTGGAGGGGTTAAGACGGTTCTGGTAATACCCCATGTCGGTGAAGGCGCTGGCCGGACCGATCAGCGCATCTGAGGAGTACTGGTCCTGGTTAGAGAAGTTGTGAATGGTCAACCCGGGAATGCCGGGAGCGACCTTGGAAGTTTCGCCTCCGACGCCGAAGTTACCGCCAGGGGCAGTTTGCTGGAAGAAGCTATAGGAGCCCATACGCACAAAGCCGAGTCGCTGCTCCCAATTGACGCGGGGACCGAGCGCAATCGTGTTGTCGATAGCCGCCACTTGCGAACCGTTCTGCTGGGTGACGGGAAAGCCGGCCGTTTGTGAATAGCCGTAGGGCCGGGTGACGGGTGCATCCTGGTAGTAGTATTTGGCCGAGATCCGATCGTTCTTGGTGAGGTCATAGTCGATGGAGACGGTCGCCTGGTTCGCGGTCAGCACCGAGGTGCCGATGAGAGAGACGTTCGGCTCCCCGTACTGATAGGGGGCGGTGCTCTGCGCGGACGGAATCAGGTACTGGCCGTTCGGCAGCTTTGCGGTGAGAATAGCCTGCGCGATAGGATCGATCTGGCTGGCATTGGCAGAGCCCCCCCAGCTGGCATCTGCGTTCAACAGGCCGGCCGTGGAGCGATCGTCTGTGAGTCCGGTTGGAACCTGCATCTGCGACAAGCCCGTGGACTGGTCGGAGTTGGACTGATGCTGATAGGCGACAAAGAAGAAAGCCTTGTCCTTGTGAATAGGGCCACCCGCCGTGAAGCCCGTGGACCAGCGATTCAAGTAAGGATTGACCATGGAACGGGGAAAGACACCGATACCGTTCTGAGCCAATTGATAAGCTTCATTGAAGAAAAATGGCGATGCGTTCATCGAGTTGTTGGCAAAGCTGCCGTATACCTGGCCGTGCCAATTGTTGGTTCCGGTCGCGGTATTAGCGTCGATTTGCGCGCCGCTGGTCGCACCCTGCTGCGCGTCATACATCGAAGCGTTTACGCGCAATTCCTGCAGGAACTCGGGCGGGGGCGACGGAAGGCTGTTGCCATTGGAACCATAAACGGAGGTGCCGACCGAGTGGGCACCGCCCACAGTCGAATAGCTGCCAATATTGAAGTTGTAGCGCTGCGATGCATCGCCGCTCGAGCTCATGCCATTGAACAAATTGGTTGAATCAACGCCGTCCATCTGGAAAGTGTTAGAGGTGGCGCGCTGACCGTTGGCCCAGATGTTCTGGTTGCCGAGGCCGGCGTTGGTGTCGAGGTTCGGCAGCAGCTCCGCATTCACGCCGGGAGAAAGCACAGCAAGCTGCGTAAAGCTGCCAGTGGCGAGAGGCGTCATCTCAATCTGAGACTGGTCGAGGGTGTAGCCGTTGGTGGCGTCAGTCGCATTGAGCAGGGGGTTGGCTGTCACCTCCACGGACTCCGACGCTCGGCCAACTTTGAGCGAAGCATTTACTGTAGTAGCGCGCGCTTCCTGCACGGCGATCCCAGATAAATCCGTGGTCTCGAATCCGTCATGGGTCACACTCACTTTGTAGGTGCCGATGGGGAGATTGAAGATCTGATAGAACCCGTTGGCCTGTGAAACTGCGGTGCGCGTGACGCCGATGGCCTCGTCGGTTATGGTCACTGTAGCTCCTGGAATAGCAGCTCCCGAGGGGTCCATTACCGTGCCATTCAAGGAGCCAAGCGTTTGTTGTGCATGACCATAGGGCGAACAAATCAGTACGGCTAAAAGTACGAAGCCGAACCAGGCGACACTGCTCCGAAAAGTTTGCTTCATATACTCCTCATCACTCGTTGGGATGTTGAGAATGGTGTTTTTTTCAAGTGGACGATTACGGTGATAGTTGGCCAGTGCCGTTTTCTAGAATGACCGGTTGGGTGTGCGAAGACTGTTAATGGGAGAAGACTGAATATAAATAGTTTGTGACAGATGCTGAGAATTCCCAAGCAAAAAATGCGAAGGATCGGAGAGCGACCTGTTGGTGTTGTGGAAAAGAGGGGCGAAAATGGTGCTCTCCATCACGGAGATCTACGATCTGAGGGGCCGAGTAAAACAGGTCGCAGAATCGCGACCTGCTCCGCTAGCGGTGCAGGCTGGTACTTGAACGCCCGGAGATTTAATCAACGTCGAGACAGTTCACTGGTTCAGCGACCACTTCCCTTGCCTAGCTGGATTTTCATGCCTGCACGAAAATTCATTGGCAAACTCGGATAGCCAATGGGAGCAATGTGCTGATTGCTCGTCAGATTTTCGGCCTGACCATAAATCCCGAGCCACGAAAAGAGCTGGTAGCTGCCACCAAGATCCAGTTTCGCGAAGCCGTGGTCAAGATTGCGATTGGGCAGGAGCAGGCTGTTTCCCCCATTCGCGTCTGCATATTCAAGATAGGTCGAATCGTCACTGCGGCTGGCGAAGGCTGAAGTAAAGAGCGCGGTGAAGCCGTGATACGGCATGCTGGCGGTGAAAAATCCCGAATGGGGCGGCCGCCGAAAGGGCCTGGCGCCGACGAGGGGAGAGATGGCGCCGATGGGAATACCGTTGTAGGTGGGCGCATATCCGCCAGCGAGTGCCTCATTGTCACTGTCGAAGGATCGCTGCACCACTGCATCGAGATAGGTGTAGCCTCCACGCAGAAAGATGCTGCGGCCGATGCCGCTTTCGACCGTGGACTCAATACCCTGCGCGCGGAAAGCCTGGGTATTCACAGCAAGGCCGTAGTCGCCTGTGTAGTAGAAGCCGAGCGCTGCTATCAGTTGCTGCTGTTGAGCGGCGCTGAGATTGGGCAGCAAACCGGGCAGGAGGTGCGCGCCAACGTATTCGATCTGCTTGCCAAATTCATTGTGAAAATAACTGGCGCGAAAGATGATGCGTTCGCCGAGGAAGGACTGTTCCAGGCCGCCCTCATAAGTACGAACCGCAGGGGCAGCCAGGGGCGTGATCTGTAGTTGTTGGGCAGTGGCCTGAAAGCCATTCGCCGACAGGAATTGATAGAGCGAGCCAAACTGATCGGTCAAAGCGGGCTCTCGAACAGCATCCGCATAGTTGAAGAGAATGCGCGTGCCGCTAAACTTGCCGCTTCGCGGTCGGAACACGTAGAAGGACAAACCGGCGCGCGGCGACGTCTCTACACCAAATTGCGAATAGTGCTCGAGACTGCCCCCTAGAGTGTAGAAGAATCGGGTCTTGAAATCGCCATGGACCGCAGCCACATAATCGTAGTTGCGACGCTCTGTATTTTCATTTGTGCCATACGACGGGACGACTTCAGAGCCGCGTTCATCTTCATAGTGAAAGCCGGCCAGCGCTGTAATGTGCGGCGTGAATCGGTAATCACCCTGATACGCGACCTGATCGCGGTTGTTGACCAACTGATAATGATAGGGATAAGTTTGCGCGTAATCGAGAACAGCGCGTCCAGTCGCGGATGATCCATTCGCACCGTTGATGGTTACCAGATCGCCAAGGCTGTCACCGAATGCGTCAAAAAATCCGCTCCCGCTCTGATTCCACAGAGAGAACTGTTCACGCTTGCGGGTCAGGTTATAACGCACCATGTTATGAAAGTCGGCTGTAGTCTGGTTGTCGATGGAGGCACCCAGGTATATGTCCTGATCTTTCTGGGTGGCCTGATCTGTGACGTGGTAGAACTCATACGCATTAGGCACCCCGGTGGCGTCAACACCATAGTGAATCGTGCCGCGAATCTGCGTAGAACCTGTGGGCTGCCAGCCAACATTCGCTGCTGAAGTTGCGATGTGGTATTCATCCATGCGCAAAGCATTTGAGGTTTGCAACCAGCTGAACGCGCCAAGGTAGTCGAATTTGTTGTGCGATCCTGCCAGTTCCGCTTCTTCGCGCGAGGTATTGAAATTGCCGCCGTCTGCGCGCACTAAAAGAGAGGGAAAGCTGGTGGTACCCCGCGGAGTGGTGAGACTGACGACGCCGCTGGCGGCGTCGGCTCCGTAGAGACTGGAGTTAGCCCCGCGATAGACTTCTGTGCTCTCCAGTGCCGTGGTTGAGATCGTACCGAAATCGAAGCGGCCGCCCAGATCGCCGGCGCTCACGCCATCCACCAGGACCTTGTTGTCGTCGGAATCCCCGCCGCGAATGAAGAGCGACGTTTGTGCACCACGCTGGCCAATCTGCACGGCCGAGGTGCCGGGCATCAGCCGAAGCGCACTCACCATGTCGTCTTGAAGTTCAAGGTCCAAGGGTCCCAGCACGCTGGTTGATGCACTGGTCTGCGGTTGCGGTGTCGGCGTTCCTGTGGCGGTAACAACGATGGATTCGTGAACCCACTGCGGCTCAAGAACGACATTCTGTTCGATATTGTCGAGCCGGCCTGCGTAGAATCCGGGGGTCTGCAAC
>CZKL01000017.1_pt1 | contig 79681 bp, 62 predicted proteins | sample 1122441 | NCBI WGS metagenome assembly CZKL01 (sample SAMEA3539301, study PRJEB10725) | soil metagenome | biome: tundra; feature: field; material: soil | place: USA | collected 2010-05 | depth 0.15 m
ATCGACGCCGGCGCCGACGTGATTGAACTGGGAGTTCCTTTCAGCGATCCACTCGCGGACGGACCCATCATCCAGCGAGCCAGCGAACGTGCTGTAGCCCGTGGCGTGCGGCTGGCGGATGTGCTAACCGTAGCTGGCGAAATTCGCGTCGCACGTCCTTCCGCGGGACTCATCATCTTCACCTATCTCAATCCAATTTTGCGTTACGGCCTGGATCGCTTTGCCGACGACACCGCTGCGGCTGGTGCCGACGGCGTGCTGATCACCGACATGATCGTGGAGGAAGCGGGCGAATACCTGGCAGCCATGGACCGCGTGGGGTTGGCACCGGTTTTTCTCGCCGCCCCGACTAGTCCGGACGAGCGGCTTGAGGCCATCGCCACCCACTCCAAAGGATTTGTCTACGCCATCTCGCGGGTCGGCATCACTGGCAAACAGCAAAGCATGACGTCCGATGCTGCGGCCTTGGTGACCCGCATTCGGCGATGGACCTCGCTGCCCGTGGCCGTAGGGTTCGGCATCTCCAATGCGCAACATGTCGCCCAGGTGGCGGAGTTCGCAGATGCCGCGGTCATCGGCAGCACGATCGTGGAGTTGATTGAGAAGTCCACTCCCCAGGCAGCTCCCGGCGAAGTCGCTCGATTTATCAAGGGCCTTCGTCAGCCTCAGGCGGCGCTGGCCCGGTAAAAGAACCCTCGCAGGCGGCGTTCGCGCTGCAGTAGTTTTTCAACTCTGACTCCCATGCAACCGGCCGCTTCCCCATCAGGAGCAGTCCCCGGTCGCAACACGAGGATGGAATGACGCTGGAAGAATTGCGGAATCGAATCGATGTTCTGGACCGCCAGCTGGTGGAATTGCTGAGCGAACGGGCCCGCGCCGCGCTGCTGATCGGCCATCTCAAGGCCGCCACCTCTCTGCCGGTGTATGAACCGGCGCGCGAAAAGGTGATCTACGCTAACGTGCGCGCAGCCAACAAGGGCCCCCTGCCGGACATCGAGCTCACCCATATCTACGAGCGAATCATCGACGTGATGCGAGCCCTGCAGAGGAACGAGTTGGCTTCGGAAAGAAATGCCCAGGCACTTGCACCGGGCCACGGCACAGGCGCGGAGGCGCCCGAGACAGGGACGAAACAATGATTGTAGCAATGCAGGAAAAGGCCACCGAAGAACAGATCGATGCCGTCATCGACGTGATGGTGGAGTCCGGCGTCAACGTTCATCGAACTACAGGCGCAACGCAGAGCATTCTGGCTGGCGTAGGACCTACAGCCAACCTCGACTTGAGCAAGTTTGAAGTGCTGCCCGGTGTGCTCTATGTGCACCGCATCAGCTCACCGTACAAGCTGGCCGGACGCGGCTTTCGACCAGAGGGTACAGTGGTCGAGTTTCGCAACGGCGTTCAACTTGGCGGCGAGCGGGTATTGGCCATGGCCGGTCCCTGCTCCATTGAAAATCGCGCGCAGATCTTCGAGACAGCCCAGCGCGTCAAGGCCGCCGGCGGAAGCTTTCTGCGGGGAGGCGCCTTCAAACCGCGCAGCTCGCCTTATGCCTTCCAGGGGATGGGGATTCCCGGTCTCGAATTGATGCGCGAAGCCGCGGAAACTAACGATCTGCTGGTCGTCAGCGAGGTCATGGAGATCTCCCAGATCGAACCCATGCTGCCGTTTGTTGACTGCTTCCAGGTGGGAGCTCGCAACATGCAGAACTTCAACCTTCTGCGCGAACTCGGCCAGGTACGCAAGCCGGTTCTCCTCAAAAGAGGGATCGCCGCCACCATTGAAGAGCTGCTGCTTTCAAGCGAATACATCCTGTCCGGCGGCAACTACGACGTCATTCTGTGCGAACGCGGTATTCGTACGTATGAGACCGCAACGCGCAACACCATGGACATCTCGGCAATCCCTGTTGTGAAAAAGCTTTCACACCTTCCCATTGTGGGCGACCCTTCGCATGGCACAGGCCGTCGGGATATGGTGGCGCCGATGGCAAAGGCCGCCGTGGCCGCGGGCGCAGATGCGATCATCGTCGAAGTGCATCCCAATGCGGATAAGGCTGCCTCGGACGCCGCACAAACACTCTACCTGGATCAATTCGAAAAGCTGATGGGCGAACTTCGTTTGATCGCCACAGCAGTCGGCCGCACCATTTAAGGAGCTAAAACAGTCCTCATGATCGAGCGCATCGCCATTCTCGGCACAGGCCTGCTGGGTACTTCGGTGGGCCTGGCATTGCGCGCCAACGGCTTCAGCGGCGAGATTGTGGGCTGGAACAGAAGTGCGGACGGCGCGCAGACCGCGCTCGCCATGGGAGCGATCGACTCGATTGACGCGGACCCGTTGCAAGCGTCGCGCGCGAGCCAGGTGATCTTGCTGGCCGTCCCGATCTACTCGACGCTCGACTATATGGAGCAGTTGTCCGGCGTGCTCGGCCCTGAGCATCTGGTCACGGACGTAGGCAGTACCAAGGCCCATATTACGGCAGCTGCAGGAAAGCTCTTCAACACGCCCGAGCATGCTGGATTTCTTCCCGGCCATCCCATGGCGGGCAAGGAGCGCGGTGGCGCTGCCCTCGGCGACGCAAAGCTCTTTCGTGGCGCGGTGTGGCTTTTCACGGACGATCCCAAGTGGCATCGTTCGCCGGCCTCTGCCACCTTGGCCGAAAACTGGCGTCAGTGCGTCGCAAGCATGGGTTCGAAGACCATCGACATTGATGCTACCCGTCACGATAAGTTGGTAGCGTGGGTCAGTCATCTTCCACAATTTGTGGCTACCGCGCTCAGCGCCCTGCTTGAAGACGAAGTCGGCGAGGCACCCGAGCTTAAAGATGTAGGCGGCCGCGGTCTTCGTGAAATGACACGACTCGGCGCGAGCCCATACTCCATGTGGCGCGACATCGCGCTCACCAATACGGATGCAGTCGAGGCCGCGCTCTTCGCTCTCGAACAGCGGCTAGCCTATATCCGTGAAAATCTGCGCACTCCTGGGCTACGCGATGAATTCGAACGCGCCAATCATTTTCGCCGCGAATAGTGCGCCCTTGGTCTGCGTCGAAGCTGCCTATTAGATGGTTAGACACACTTTCACCGTCGAGTTTGCTGACCAGCGGCAGCAACGGTAAAAACACAATCAGCATCAACAGCGTCCCGATCAGCATTCAGTTGTCCACATCCCAGAACGCGACGATCATGACTCGTGGTTGATGAACACAACGGGATGGCGCTGCCCGTTATGTGGAGAGTATTAGGAGAAGATTCGCGTGTACGGCTGCCGGAGCCGGCACGGCGCGGGCCGATCATGTTCTCTGGTTTTGAGGAAACGAGTTCCTGCGCTTGCATTCCCGGATGCGCAGACGATTTGCCGCAAGTTCAGCGGGGCAACCGCCGCAACGTCGGGCTATTCTCATGAAAGATGACGCGATCGCTCGATGAGATAAGTGGCCTTTCCGCTCTCGATGCCAAGGTGCTTACCGGCATCCACACCGAGGGTTGGCAGACGACCGGTGTGTTTGCGCGCGAGGGTGAAGGCGGCCCCGACTGGGCTTATTCGATCGGCCTGTTCCACTCGCTGCATCATCCCGAAGTGATCTTTTTCGGGCTGCCGATGGATAATTGCATCAAGGCCGTGAACGTGATCGGCATCGATATCAAGGACGGCATGCGGTATCAGCCGGAGCGGCCGTATTCTGGCATTCTGCAACTGCCGCACACGTGCGCTTTCAAAGAAGTGCACACCAATCACTACCGGGATTATGTCGGCTACGCGTTGTGGTTCTACGAAGAGGATCCATTCCCTCTGCTGCAATGTTTCTGGAGCGACGAAGAAGGGCGGTTTCCGTGGGAGGAAGGATGCAGCGAGTACGCGCGCGAGGCTCAGCCCCTGTTATATCTGCCGTGAGGGCGACAAGCGGTGATCGCTCCCGGGCCGATAGCGATCCGGTATGCTTCTGGTTTGGATATCCTTGCGCACGATCGTCCGGAGCCTAGCCGGTGGGCTGCCGCAGCAGTGGTGCTCTGCGGAGTGTGCGCATTCCTCGAACTTTATTGCACGCAACCGCTGCTGCCGCTTCTGGTGCGCATCTTTCACGCATCGAAGACCGGCGTCAGTATGACGGTTTCAGCGGCGACGCTGGGTGTGGCCGTTTCCGCCCCTATTTTTGGCGCCCTGACCGAGCGCCTGCCGCGCAAACGGGTGATCGTTGCGTCGTTAATCGGAGTTTCGTTGCCGACGCTGCTGGCAGCGACTTCAACGTCGCTGGGCCAGCTTATATTCTGGAGATTTTTACAGGGAATCACACTGCCAGGAATTTTCGCGGTGGTAGTGACCTATATAGGCGAAGAGTGGCCAGCCGAACGCGTGGCACTCATCATGAGCTTTTATGTCAGTGGAACCGCGCTGGGCGGTTTTCTGGGCCGGATTACCAGCGGGATGCTGGCAGACGCGTTCAGTTGGCGCATGAGTTTTCTGGTGCTGGGCGCGGTGTCACTGGCGGGAGCGGCGGCGGTGGCAGCGTGGCTGCCCCATGGACGACAGCGCCCCGTCATGGCCACCCAGAGGGCGGTCCGGCTTTCGTTCCCGTACCAGGTGCAGGAATTGTTTCGCAGTCGGCGCCTTGTAGCCACGTTCGCGGTGGGATTCAATGTGTTGTTTTCGTTGGTAGGCGTGTTTACCTGGATCACATTTCATCTGAGCGCGGCTCCGTTCCTGCTGTCGACCGCGGCGTTGAGTTCCCTGTTCTTTGTGTACCTGGTGGGACTGGTCGTGACTCCGGCGGCTGGGTATCTGATCACGCGCGCGGGGCTTCGGGCGGGAATTGGCGGCGCTATCGCCTGCACCATGGCTGGAGCTTTGCTGACACTGGCACCGTCCCTGGCGGTGGTGATCCTGGGGTTGACCCTGCTGTCGTCGGGCGTGTTTGTGGCCCAGACGGCCGCACAAAGCCATCTGCGTGTGGCTGCTCCTGCAGAGGCACGGGTAACGGCAGCAGGGCTGTATCTTACCTTTTATTACCTGGGTGGGACAGCGGCCGGAGTGGTCCCCGGCATTTTCTGGAGGATGGGCCAATGGCCGGCGTGCGTGGCGTTTATCGTAGTCATGCAGGCGGCCGCGCTGATGGTCGCACTGATTGGATGGCGGATGCCACAATCGCTTTGATCTTGATTGCCTTCCCGGCCGATGTGGGAAATTGAAAGGTAGAGTTGGGAATCGAAATCGGGCCGGTTCGCATCCGAACAATCGATGAACCGCAAACGCCTGAAGGCGAATCTAAAGCCCTGTAGGTGTAATTGTTGAGGGTCGGCTGAGCAGGAGTATTGCAACGCGGCCCGATGTGCTCCGAACTTCCCCGGCATTAGAGACAAGAAACCGATACAAAACACCCTAGGAGCAGTTTTTTGCCTGAATCGCAAGCTTCCGCATCGGCTAACCCCGAGGCACCGCTGACGCTTACCAACCCCGATCCGTCGGTGGCGGCGCGGTGGAGACCTCGCACCAACCCGTGGCTCATTGCCGCTACGGTGGCCCTGGCTGCCTTCATGGAGGTGCTGGACACCTCGATCGCCAATGTGGCATTGCCGCACATCGCCGGCAGCTTGGGCGCGAGTACCGACCAGGGAACTTGGGTGCTGACCAGCTACCTGGTTTCGAATGCGATTGTGCTGCCACTGGGTGCGTGGGCATCGAGCGTGATGGGACGGCGCACGTTCTTCCTGTTTTGCATTGTGCTGTTCACGATTGCCAGCTTTCTGTGCGGCGCAGCTCTGTCGCTGCCAATGCTGCTGCTGTTCCGGGTGATCCAAGGAGCGGGCGGCGGCGGGCTGCAGCCGATGGCCCAGGCCATCATGGCCGACTCATTTGAACCGCATAAACGCGGCCAGGCTTTTGCACTGTATGGGCTGGTCGCGGTTTTGGCTCCCTCCATCGGGCCGACGCTGGGCGGGTGGATTACCGACAACTATTCGTGGCGCTGGATTTTCTTCATCAACATTCCAGTCGGCATTCTGGCGTTCTTCCTCGTGACGCGCCTTGTGGAAGACCCGCCGTGGATTAAGCCGGACCGATCGCTGCTGCGGAACATGGACTACCTGGGGCTGAGTTTTCTCACCATCGCCATGGGCGGCATGCAGATCATGCTGGACAAGGGTGAGGAGAACGACTGGTTCGCTTCGAACTTTATCCGCTTCTTTGCAGTGCTGTTCGTGGGCGGTATGATCGGGCTGGTGATATGGGAACTGCGCGCCAAAAAACCGATCATCAATCTGCGTCTGTTCCGATTTAAAAACTTCGCGATCTGTTGTTTCCTGATGATGCTGGTGGGTGGCGTGCTGAACGCGAATACTGTGTTACAGCCGCAGTTTATGCAGCAGTTGCTTGGGTACACTGCCACAACCGCAGGCATGGCGCTGACCGCGGGCGGCATCGCACTGGTGATCGTGATGCCGATGGCCGGGTTCGCCACGAGCAAGGTTTCAGCGCGAAACCTGGCGGTGGTTGGCTTCATCATGTTCGTAATGACGTTCCGTTACGCAGCCGCGGTGACTAATCTGCAGATGAGTTTCGCCGAAGCCTCGTTCCTGCGCGTGATTCAAATGCTGCCGATTCCGTTCTGCTTTATCTCCATCACGAACGCTGCCTATGTGGGCATGCCGAAGGAGGAGAGCAACCAGGTATCGGGCCTGATCAACTTTGCCCGAAATATTGGCGGCAGCATCTTGATTGCCATGACGAACGCGCAGGTCACGAGCCGCGCGATGTGGCATCAACAGCATCTGCAGGCGGACATGCAGTCAGGCCTCTCAGGGTTTAACCAGCATTTGCAAGGCCTGACGGGATTTCTCGGCAACAGCTTCGGATCTGCCAACTCCACTGGCCTCGCGATGGGAGCGATTTACAACCAGCTCAACCAGCAAGCTCAGATGCAGGGCTACCAGGACGTCTACATGGAACTATCGTGGATGTCGATCGGGTTGGTGGTGCTGGCGTTCTTGCTGAGCAAGAACCGGCCGGGGCAGGGTCCGGGCGCTTCTGCGATGCACTAGAGATTTCTGTTGCCATCCCTTCGAACAGGGGGCTGTCTATCGCAGTGCGAAACGTAAATGCTTCGGCAACGTTCAGATCACACCTTGATTTGTGAGAGGGATTCAGCGATGAAACTCGCCGTCCGTCTTTTGGACCTTGAGGCCTAACGTTCGCAAGGATCTGCAGATGAGACACGATGCAGAGCAGAGACTTTCGCCGCGCCGACCTTAACGGCCATGCATCAAGACGATTCTCTTGAAGACTTGACCCGAAAATCGAAAGCGCCAGAAACCTTGCGGTCTCTGGCGCTTTCCGGGTGTCTTCATAGCTCATCGGGTAAACATCTCCGGCTAAGCCCGACGATGAATCTTCAGTGCTATCCCTGACCTGCATCTTCCGACTTAACGATCAGTGCACTTCCTATCTCGGTCTAATCTCCAACTCTGGCAAGCCAAAGATGAAGCTCTAACGTCGATCGAATCTTGCACCTACTGCCAAGCCGGTAACTTACACTCTCAATCTTTGTACGGAACTGACATTGTCGGCCGAAACCGATGATGCACTTCCAACTCAGATTGTTCGCTCCGTCTCCTGCTGCGCCCTTGTCTAACTTTCAGTCTTCTTCGGAAATTCCTTCTACGACCGAAGCCGCGGATTGAACTTCTGACTTAGACCGATTGTCGCGACTCTTGCTCAGCCGGCGATGAAACCTGGAACCTTCACCGAACTTTGCATCGTCCTGCTATGCCGGGGATTGAGTTTCCGACTTCCATCGAATCTTGCATCTTGCGACTTGCGCCGCGCGATGAATTTCCAATTTCTATCGAACCTTTCATCTTCCTGCGAAGCAGGAAATGTTGTTTCCAATTCCCTACTCAGTCACCAACTGAGGTGAAGGTAGGCCTACTCGACCTGTGCATGCAAGTGTAAAACTTGGATTAATTTGTGGATATCACCAGAGTTGGTGCAGTTAGTAGTATTTGGACTCAAAAGTCGGTGGCAAAGTTAGAAAAGTTTGGATTAGCCGCAAATTGTCTACTTATTTTTCTGCAGATAGCAGGCTCAATTAATAGAACTAGACGGGCTTAAGAGCATCTTCATCAGGGAATTAGAGAATAAGGAAGTTTCCTGCTGGTATGAGACGACCCGGTTTAACGGCGATTGCCGCGACCCAAATCGAGTATTCATTTATGACGGAGAGCGTACAATCACGTTGATCGGTGGCTGCACGCATTGTTCCCCTTCGATTCCCCAGAATTCAATTTTTTCTTATTACAGGAGGAGAATCATGTCCTTCCCCGTAAGAAAGCGCCTTTGTTTTGGCGTTGTTTCCTTCCCTGTACGAGCTCTTGGCCTTCTTGGAATCTTGTCTGGAGGGATGTTCGCGCATGCAGCCCTGGCAGCGGCCATCACAGCAGCCAGCCCGGTGAATGGAACATACGTCTCCTCGCCTGTGTGGATACGGGCACACAACGTGGGATGTGATGGGCTTGCCCCCACATCTTTCGGTTATTGGATCGACAATGCGACCGCAGTAGCCGCGGGCGTCACTGCGTACGACATCGATGTTCCGAAGCAGGCATTGGCTACCGGCACCCATACGGTTCATTTCAAGTCAGGGACAACGAAGGGTGCATGCCCGGCCGTCAGGTCCACCTTCATCGTGAGCGGATCGACTACACCCGATCCCAGCACAGGCGCTGAGCCTGGAATCCCTTCGTATGCCATTCCATCTCCCGACCTGGACGGAGAAAAGAACTGGCTCCAGATTCATGACGGCGGTACGCCGGGTGAGTCGAGAGGATCGACTGTGTACCCGGCAACCACACCTTCGTACGATGATGCCCGTGAGTTTTATATGAGCTATGGAGATCATGGCGGCGAGCGGTGGTCGCTTCAGTTTGCGCGCGAAGCCGCAGCGACTCATTTCATCCTGGACACATATGTGTATCTCACCGATCCCGCGCAGGTGCAGAACCTTGAACTGGATTTGAACCAGGTGATGCCCAACGGGGAGACAGTGATTCTGGGCACGCAATGCTCGAGCCTGACGGGGACCTGGGAATCCGCGTACACGTCGGGGCACTACGATCATTGGTGGTCCTCGAATATCAGGTGCAACCCACGCACTTGGACCGCGAACCAGTGGCATCATATCCAGATCGCGATGCACCGCGACGACAAAGGTGTGGTCACGCACGACTGGGTGAATCTTGACGGGGCGCACAACGTATTTACCTCGGCGCCTCGTGTTGCTGCACAGGCATTAGGGTGGGGCCCCGGCGACCTGGTGGTGAATTACCAGATCGAGGGCGAAAACGCCGGCATTGGTTCGATCAAGTCGTACATCCACAAAATGACCGTCTATCGCTGGTAGCGAGGGCATCACAGGCATACCGCGGCTGCAGTTCTGTATAGAGAGCGGACTGCGCATGCGGTAAAAAGAAGCCGTCGATGGGGTCCATGCCAGCATGCAGAAAGCGCAGCTCGAGATCGTCGGAACGCGCCTGGATACTGTCTCGTTTCTGCTGGTAACAACCAGTCTCTACGGGGAAAAGCGACTCAAGGAACTGGGCGCGCTGCTGAGCAAGCTGTTCAAATTTGATCAGATCTTCGGTGCGCTTTGGGTAGCTCGGTCGCTTTCGCGTACTGGATTTTAACCGATACTACGAGGCGCTCATCGCATGGTTCAAACAGAATGCCGCGTTGTCGGGAGCGCTGGTCTACGATCTGACCGGTCTAGCGATGATTGCGCTCCTGATCATCTGTGTACCGATTGCAGCGCTGGTCATGCCCGTCCTCCCGCTGTTCACGCGCGGTGTGGCTTCCTGATTTGAGAAATGGAAGATGAAGGGCGTGTTTCTCACCGCGGGGACGATCCTGTTCCGGGTGACGCGGGCGATCTTTTTAGCCGCCAGGCACACCGAAGCAAGACCTGGGGCCACCCTCTGTAGAACCTGAGCGCAGACTATCCTTTCGCGAACATCTGCTTGATTCCTCTTAGCGCCTGGCGGGTGCGCTCCTCGTTTTCGATCAGGCTAAAGCGCACGTGGGTGTCGCCGTAGTCGCCGAAGCCGATGCCGGGGCTTACAGCTACTTTGGCGTCGGTCAGCAGGCGCTTGGAAAACTCCAGAGAGCCAAGGGCCTTGAAGGCCTCGGGGATCTGGGCCCACACGAACATCGTGGCCTTGGGTAGAGCGACGGGCCAGCCCAACTTGTTCAAGCCTTCGACTAAAACATCGCGGCGCTTGCGGTAGGTGCAGCAGATCTCCTGCACGCACTCCTGCGGGCCTTCGAGGGCGAGGATGGAGGCTACCTGGATGGGCGTGAAGGTGCCGTAGTCGAAGTAGCTTTTCAAGCGGCTGAGGGCGTTGACGAGGACGGGATTGCCGACCATGAATCCGACGCGCCAGCCAGGCATGTTGTAGCTCTTGGAGAGGGTGAAGAACTCCACCGCGACATCTTTGGCGCCCGGAACCTGGAGGACGCTGGGCGGCTTGTAGCCGTCGAAGGCGATGTCGGCATAGGCCAGGTCGTGGATGAGGTGAAAGCCGTATTCGCGGGCCAGTTCAACCAGGCGGGCGAGGAAGGGCAGATCAACGCACTGGGTAGTGGGGTTGGACGGGAAGTTGACGATCAGGGCCTTAGGGCGCGGCACCATGCGGGGAATCAGGTCTTCAAGCTGGGCGAGGAACTTCTCGTGGTCGGTGATGGGCACGCTGATGACGTGGGCACCGGCGATTACGGGCCCATAGATATGGATGGGGTAGCTGGGGTTGGGCACCAGCACGGTGTCGCGGGAGTCGAGGATGGCGAGGCAGAGGTGTGCGATGCCCTCCTTGGAGCCGATGGTGACGATAGCCTCGGTGTCGGGGTTGAGGTCGACGTCGTAGCGGGTCTTGTACCAGTTGCAGATGGCGCGGCGCAGGCGAGGCAGTCCGCGCGAGACCGAATAGCGATGGGTGACGGGCTTGACGACTGCTTCAACGAGCTTGTCGACGATGTGCTTGGGCGTGGCTCCGTCGGGATTGCCCATGCCGAAATCGATAATGTCTTCACCGCGGCGGCGCGCGCTAACTTTCATCTCCCCCGTGATGTTGAAGACGTACGGAGGAAGACGCTGAATGCGACTGAACTCTTCCATCGGACCAGTTTACAGGGGAGTGTGAACGGCGGACAGTGACGGAGTGGGTGCGATCGATTGTGTCCAGGACGTGTCCCGAAATGGAAGACCTTGCGGGGGGCGGCAATTCGGTTGCGGAGTCGACGAAGGACAACCGCATATCCCGCGACTACGCTCAGGATGACGAATCAGTGTTGATGAGAATAAGCGGTATTTCGGAACGAGCCGCAGCACGGTCCCGAGGAACATCGCGGAGCATTGGGTTTAGAACGAACCGCGGGGTCGAGGAGGACTGCGGATTGAACCTGCCAGTTAGTGGGCATGGCCGTGGTGATGGCCGGGTTCGGGGGCGCTGGCCATCTCCTCCATGGGGACGACGCATCCATCGAAGACTTCGCAGTTGGTGTGCTCAAACTGGATCGTGGTGTGGCAGATGTTGTAGTGGTCCTTGAGCACGTGGTTGAGTTTCTGCAGGATGCAGGCGCTCTCAGACGGCGGGATGTCGTCGATGGTGACGTGGCAGGCTAGGGCGCGGGACTGGGAGCCGAGACTCCAGCAATGGAGGTCGTGGACGTTGATGACACCTTCGACGGCTTCCATTCCGGCGCGAATCTCAGGCAGAGCGACTCCGCGGGGAGTGCCTTCAAGCAGAATATTGAATGTCTCGCGGACGATGCCGATGCTGGACCACAGGATGAGCGCGGCGATGAGCAGTGACAGAACGGGGTCGATCCAGTTCTGGCCGGTGAACAGGATGCCCGCGCCTCCAGCGATGACTGCAGCCGTGGAGAGGGTGTCGCCGGCCATGTGGATGAAGGCGCTGCGCATATTGACGTCGCGGGCCACTCCCCAAAGCAGGGCGGCGATCACTCCGTTCATGACCACGCCGGCGGCGGCGACGACCATCATCAATTTAGGCAGTACGGTGACGGGCGCGCTTAAGCGGTGAACGGCTTCGACGCCGATCCAGAGGGAAATCAGGATCAATGTGGCAGCGTTGATGAAAGCGGCGAGCACGCCGGCGCGCTGGTAGCCGAAGGTCCGCGCGTGGTCGGCGGGACGGGTCTGAAAGTAGACGGCGGCGAAGCTGAGCAGGAGGGCAAGGAAGTCGGAGGCGTTGTGTCCGGCTTCAGACAGCAGGGCCAGGGAGTGCGCGCGCAAGCCGGCGAAGAATGTAATGGCCACGTAAGCCAGCGTGGCAACCAGCGAAAAGCGGAGAACGGATTGTGTCCTGTCTGCGCCCTTGGCGGAACCTGAGGAGGCGGGCGCTGCGTGGACATGCATATGTTTAGTTTAACCGGGGTTGGGTATAGGCGCCACGGGCTGCCTTGACAGGCTAATCGGACGTCGGCTCAGCTGAGGTGGCTAGTGTCAAATGGGCGCGGGATCGTTGTAGGGCGGCATTACGGGCAGCTTGACGCGCAGACCGGACCACTTTTCTGCGACCACGATGCTGTTCTGAGGATTGCCGGGCTGATAGCGGACGGAGCAGGGAAAACCGGCGCCAACGTGAGCGGCTTCAATCACTTCGCGCATGCTGGTGATGTCCTGGGAGCACTGATAGTCGGCGCCCCCCATGCGGTAGTCGTAGATGAGCATGGTGAGCGGCTGGCCGTCGCCCGAGGGCACTTCGCAGATGTCGAGCAGAGTGCCATCAACGATGCGACCGGATTGCGCCAGGTATTGGCGGCGCGCCCGCTCAAGGCCGTCTGGACTCGGACGCTTGCGGAGAGCCATCCAGGCGGTGACGGCGGTTAGGCCGGCCACCACGGTGACTCCGGCGGCAATTTCCAAGATGCGTGATTCGTTGAGGCTCATGCAGGGCAGCACTCCGCCTCCTGGGAGGCCGCAGTTCAAGGATACCGCAGGTTTAGTGGGGGAGCGCGGGGGAAGCGGGTAAGACGTGTTCGCTGCGATATACTCGTCTCTGCATCTTTTGGGAATTCCGGGCATTTTCGGAACCCGTTTTTTTGGCTGAAGTACCAGTCGCCGCTCCTCGATGGTCGCGTTTGATCAGTAGTATCGGTTTCGGTCGATGCCAATTTCGAAAATGCAATCGGCCTGTTTACGCGCACTTTTCGGAGGGTTACTTTTGGTCTCAAAATCTAAGATTGCGTCGGCTCAACGCACCCGGATTCGCTCCACGACGGTGATTTGCGTGCGCCGGAATGGTCAGGTTGTCATGGCCGCCGACGGCCAGGTTACGCTGGGCGACCATGTTCTGAAGCACTCCGCTAAAAAGATTCGCCGGCTTTACCAGGAGAAGATCCTGGCTGGTTTTGCGGGATCGACCGCCGATGCATTTTCGCTATTTGCACGCTTTGAAACCAAATTGGAGCAGTATGCGGGCAATTTGAATCGTGCCGCAGTGGAACTGGCCAAGGATTGGCGTACGGACAAGATGCTGCGCAATCTCGAGGCGCTGCTTGTGGTTGCGGACAAAGGGCAGACGTTCCTGATTTCAGGCTCCGGGGATGTGATTGATCCCGACGAGCCGATCGCTGCCATTGGTTCGGGCGGAAGCTACGCCACGGCTGCGGCCCGGGCGCTGCTCGAGAATACTGACCTGAGCGCGCTGGAGATCGCCAAGAAAGCAATGAAGATTGCCGGCGATATCTGCATCTATACCAATGACCAAGTCACGATAGAGGAGTTGAAGGGTTAGCTGAGCGGCTGCTCGCGACCCGATCATTTATGGCCATCTATCTTCCCGCATCCGCTGAAGAACAGGACCTCGCACTCGACGAGCTGACGCCGCGCGAGATTGTTACGGAGCTCGACAAGCACGTGGTGGGTCAGCGTGCGGCGAAGCGCGCCGTAGCGATCGCACTGAGAAATCGCCAGCGCCGTCAGAAGCTTCCACCGGACATTGCTGACGACATAATGCCCAAAAACATCATCATGATTGGGCCGACGGGCGTGGGCAAGACGGAGATTGCACGCAGGCTGGCGAAGCTTACCAATTCGCCCTTCCTCAAGGTTGAGGCCTCGAAGTTCACCGAGGTAGGCTACGTCGGGCGCGATGTGGAGTCGATGATTCGCGACCTGGTGGAAATTGGCATCGACATGGTCCGCGAAGAACGGCTGGAGGAAGTAGAAGACAAGGCAGAGATGAACGCGGAGGAACGGCTGCTGGATGTGCTGCTGCCGCCACCGCCGGCTCCAACTACTCCGCCCGGACAGGATGGGCAGCTCACGCTGCCGGGCGCGGAGAGCCATCAGCGTTCACGCGAAAAGCTACGCCAGCAATTCCGCGAAGGCAAGCTCGACGATCGCATGGTGGAACTGGACGTGCGCGAGCGCAACACCCCGCAGTTCGGCATCATCAGCAATCAGAACCTTGAGGACATGGAGATGAACCTCAAGGATATGCTGCCTAACATTTTTGGCGGCAGTTCGAAGAAGCGGAAGATGAAGGTCGCAGACGCGTTCGACTACCTGGTGCAGGAAGAGGAAGGCCGCCTTATCGACATGGACTCTGTGAACCGCGCGGCCGTGGAGCGGGTGGAGTCGAGCGGCATCGTGTTTCTGGATGAGATCGACAAGATTGCCGGCCGCGAGGGCGGTCACGGTCCGGATGTTTCGCGCGAAGGTGTGCAGCGCGACATTCTGCCGATCGTCGAAGGGACCACGGTGAATACGCGTTACGGGATGGTGCGAACGGATCACATTCTGTTTATCGCCGCCGGAGCGTTCCATGTTTCGAAGCCCAGCGATCTGATTCCCGAGTTACAGGGACGCTTTCCGATTCGTGTTGAGCTGCAGTCGCTCACAGTCGAAGATTTTCTGCGGATTCTGACGGAGCCCAAGGCGTCGCTCACCAAGCAATATTCCGCATTGCTGGAGACGGAAGGCGTACGCCTGGAATTTTCACCTGAAGCGCTGCGGGAGATGGCAGAGTTTGCCTTCAAGGTCAATGAGACGACAGAGAACATTGGCGCGCGCCGCTTGCACACGATCATGGAGAGGGTACTCGAAGATGTGAGCTTCCTGGCTCCCGATGTGGCGCGTCGCGCTCCAGACGAAGAACAAGCTGCGTCGCTGTCCGAGGCGATCAAGAGCGAGTCGTCGAATCCTCTGCCTTATTCAGAGCGGATGACGGCTTCGGGTCCAGAAAAGGTGTTTTTGATAACCGATGTGTATGTCAGGCAGATGGTAGCGTCGATCGTACGTGATCAGGATTTGAGCCGGTACATTCTGTAATCGAATCTGCGCGCATGTGCCTTTGCGAAGGCGTGAACTTGACCTAAAAGAAAAGGCCCCGAGATACCTCGTGGCCTTTTCTTTTTGTTAACGTGGCTGACTGATTAGTTAGTCAAGCAGCTATCTTTACTTAGGTTGGACGACTAGATCCTGGGGAGCACTAATGGAGTAAGGCGAGCCCGCAGCCTGCTTGTTACTAGTCGGAGTTACAGTGAATACAAATAATTTTCCGGAAGCGTGGCTAATTGCATAGAGATGATTGTTGTTATCCCAGAAGCACTGATCAATTTCATCTTTGGTCAGCAATCCGGTATAAGCGGTTATGGGGCTGGCACCGTTGAAATGGAAGATCTGCAAACCGCCGGTTCCTGCCACGGCGAGCAACTTCCCTGACGGAGCCATCTTGAGATCCGTGACGTTGACGACAGCGGTCGTAGGCATGTTCGCGCGGGTGCTGCTAGTGATCAGATTTCCTGCGGAGTCAGCGGTGTAGCTCGCGAGCTGCGGTGCGCCGTCGGGTGTGAATTGCTGGTTGTCGACAGCCTGCATGGTGATGGCGACATGGTTAGTCGGATCGGCCGCTGCTAAAGAGGGGCAGTAGAAATCGTTCTGCTTGTGAGTGGGAAGGGCAGACTTGATACTGATCTGGCTGAGCATACCGTCGCTGCTGCGCTTGAAGCCGAAGATCTCCCAATACATGTCGTAGAGACAGGACGCGGAGTACGCGTAGACGTCGTTGCCGATGAAGGTAGCGGGATTTACCAGCCATTCACCACCGTTTGCTCCGCCCAGGTTTTTGAGGCTCTTGCCGTGGTTCTCAACAGCAAAGGAAATATTGAAGTTGTTGGCGCAATCGCCGTTGGCTTCCATGTCGTACAAGGTATTGCCGCTGTGGTCGAGAAACAATGGGCCCGACACGCCACAATCATCGGTATTGCTTTTGACTACATTGGTCGATGTGGTGAGGTGCAGAGCGCCATCGGATTCGATTGTGTAAGTGTCAACGTAGATGCCGTTTTTGGTGGAGCCGAAGAGACTTTTACCATTGACGGCCATGCTGGTGACGTCGGCATTGAACGGTGAGCCAGAGATGCGAGTAAGTTGACCATCCGCAGCTGCGGAGAAACCCTCGACCTGGTTGTAGCTTGCAGTGGGGCTGGACGATACGTAGACGTATGCAACGGGGCCCTTAGAAGTGGTTTGACTCTGTGCTTGTTTCGACGTGCCGAGAGCGAATGTCGCAATTGCGCACAACGATACGCTCAGAGAAATGGCTTTGAAGGTGCGTGTCATGGGGGATCTCCTAACCAAGGCCCGAAAGCCCGAGACCCCAGAATCTTTCTATGTTGGAATCTACAGGCAAATCAAAGGACAATTACTTAGATTACTTATTCGACTCTTTGGTTGTTACGAGAAACTAAGGCTAGGGTCCGATGGTTCGGTAACTTGTGGGTAGGAGATCAGTACGTTACTTGAGCATGACAATCCAATGAATTAACAAAGAAGGCGGGCAATCTGCCCGCCTTCTTTGTGTCCCGCCAATTGGAATCAAGGTGAGGGCGGCTAAGGGAAGACCTGAAACAATCCGCTCAGATCTGCTTCCGAGCCTGCGTTGCGAAGCAGCGGGTACACGCCAAAGATTTCCTGCAGGGTCCGCAGCGTCGATCCGTGATTGTAGTAGATGGTATTCGAATAGCCGTTGCCCTTAGCGAAGGGAGACAGCACGATCATTGGAATTGGCCCATCTCCTTTGTTTGCCTCGTCCCAGACGATAAAGAGAGCGCCACCACTTCTGTAAGCAGTCGAGTTCAGAATCTCAGGAACATGCTTTGCGAGCCACGCGTCCCCGTGTGCAATGGGATTTCCGCTGCAGGCATCGTGCATGTCATCGCAGAGGTTCGGGGTGATGAAGTTGTAGCGTGCAACAGTATTCGCCGCCAGGTCGCCCGCCAACTGAGTGAAAGGGCGGATGTGGCTGATACACGTGGCCGACTTCAAATTAAGGTTGTTGGTCACATCGTCGAAATAAACGAACGGATTGTGACGCGCGGCGTAAAGCGGCCCACCATTAGGATCGATAGGGCCCGTATTGGCGATGGGGCAGGTCGTGCCGCTGATGTCCTCGTCATACGCTTTCCATGAGATACCCGCGTTTTCCAGCAACCGAACGAGGTGTTGTTGGGTGCTCTGGTGGAATTGGGGGGGAGAGCCGTCGCTCTTGATTCCGAAGCCGGTGCCGGCCTCGAGCCACAGGTAGTTGGGCAGGCTGGGGTGGGTGCCAGGCGGATTGTTGTAGTTGTTGGCGTGGGAAGCCATTGGCAATAGCGTGAAGTTGATGTAGGGCGCTGCGCTGTTGCCCTTAATGCTGAGGCCACCGTTGCCCGTCCAATTATGGTTCTCCATGATGATGACGAACACGGTCTTGATGTGGTGAACAACGCTTGCATTCACAGCTTGAGCGTTATCGGCAGAGGTCGGTGAGGTTTCCTGGGACCAGGCCGTTATACTGCAGGCCAAAAGCAAGACTAGAAGGGTGATTTTCAGAGATCGAAACGACATGATTACTCCTTCTGAAATACGCCGCTACAGAGTCAGAGGTGGGAATCGCAAACAGCGTGCGGCGTGTTGGGGACGGGACACTCTGGCTCATGGACGAGAATCTAAGCCGTGGGTAAGCTACAGAGCGGATGAAGTTATTGTCATTGTTACGATGGTACTACCGAAGATGAAACGAGCGGATGGAGGATCGCTCTGAATGCTCCTAGTCACCGCCAATTGTGATGTGGTACGTTTCCTCTTGTACCTCGCGAGTCCCGCGCCTCTTGCGATCAAACAGCGGGCTCTACCTACACTCTTCCGGCTTCTGAGGGATTGTGGATGGAGGCGCTTCAGAAGCACACCGGGAAGGTGTGCCTGCGCCTCGTTGCACGGACCTCAGCGAATGCTCTCGACTCCGCAGCATTCTTCCCTTGACTCCACGTAGTCAACGATGATGGTGGCCAACACAAGGGCGCCAAGGCATAGGAGAGAAGCCATGGGACATCCTGCAAATCATCACACGATCAATTATGTCGAGTTCTTTTCGAACGATATCGCCCGGACGAAGACGTTTTACACGACTGTATTCGGCTGGAGTTTTCAGGATTGGGGTCCGGACTACATCAGTTTCGACAAAACGTCGGCAGGCATTGACGGCGGATTTCGTACCGGCGCAGCCGATGAAAAGCTGAGGGGCTTTACGCCGCTCATCGTGCTTTACTCCGCAGATTTGAAAGCGACGGAAGACGCGATACGAGCTGCGGGTGGCAGCATCGTGGTTCCGGTATTTGAATTTCCCGGCGGCCGACGCTTCCACTTTTCAGATGGAGCAGGGAATGTGCTGGCAGTTTGGTCAGAGTAGGTCTAAGCAAGTGATCCCACTCTCGCGAGGAAGAACCAGCGCGGGTGGGACCACTTGGTTCTCTATCGGCAGTTGAAAGCCGATCGACCGGCGCTGAAATTTTGAGAGCCGATCTCAATCTGCTGCGGGCGGGGGCAGTAACGGCCGACGATGCTGCAACTCGTCGCGTACGAGCGTCAAGCCCACGATGCAGCGTTCGAACCAGTCAGAGAGTCGAGCAAACAGAGGCGCTTCCTGCTCATATTCAAAAAGGTTGAACTGGCTGACGATGAAGTAGCTTTCCTTGCCGGCGTGAATGAGTTCGTCAAGACTCGGATGCTGGCGCCGGCGGCGGCGCCAGGAGTCGACCGCCTCAGGGTACATACCTGCGACGAAAAGCGCATAGTCGCCAATATGTTTTCGGACCATACGCTCTGCATCGAAAGACGGCGCTGTCCCGTTGACTGGATCGGCTGCCGTCATCATCTGATCAAGTTGCGCGATGGGCCTACCCATGTCGTCGCGCATCTTGTAGAGTTTGTCAGCCTGGGAAAATTCGCACAAGAGGTGAGCTACGTAGCCGGTGACGTCGGGATCATTCAAACCCAACTTGCCTTCATAGCTATTCCGAACTGCCTGATGGAAGAACGACTCGAGCGGATGAACCTGCATACGCACCTCCGATGACCGAGCATGATTCAAGTGCTCGATTGCCGCGCGCACAACCGGTGACATGTGAGACATGTAGCCGGATGCCGATCACGCGCAGCCGGAAGACACCAGCTACAGCCCTGGGCGTTCAAATAAGTCCTAGCGGGCTCACCTGAGTGCCGCGTTTACATTGCTTTGACAAAGAGACTATCGGAAGAGTTGCGTTTCACGAACAGGGTAGATCCAAATTAGTTAGCAGAGTAGCAAGTCGATTGCAATTGAATGCGATATTGCAGGACGCAATCAGGCCAAGCTCGCCCAGCATGCGCTGCATGGGCGAGCGAAGAGATGTTGCGAATCCTAGTGAACCTGAGGAGGCAGTGCCTTGCGCTCGCCCAGTTCTTCGCGGATGAGAGCAAGACCGAGAAGATAGCTCTCAAAGCGATCGGAGAGACGCGCGAATAGCGGAGCGTCTTTCTTATATTCGAATAAATTAAATTGGCTGACGATGTAGTAGCTTTCTTTGCCGGCACGTATCAAATCGCCTAGCGTACGTGGGCGTGTGCCTCCGTTGAGGCCGCTATCAATGGCTTCGGGATACATGCCGGCGACAAACAGGGCATAGTCTCCGATGTATTTGCGCATGGCTCGTTCAGCATCAAACGACGGTGCCGTACCGAGGACAGGATCGGCGGCGCGCATCATTTCTTCAATTTCTTCTATAGGCTGGCCCACTCCATCGCGCAAGCGGAACAGGTTGTCAGACTCTGAAAACTCGCAGAGCATGCGAGTGACATAGCCGGTAACGTCGGGATCGTTGATCCCCAATTTGCCTTCGTAACTATCGCGGACTGCTTGCTGGAAATAGGGTTCTAACGGGTGAACCTGGGTTTGCATACACGCCTCCGGTGAACGCACGCATTCGGCTCGAGTGAATAGCGCCGGCCCAACGAACGTAGCCCGATGCTGATACCCGGTGTTGCTTTAAATTGCTTTCTATAACTGAAAGTCTACAGCAATTGTCCTGTTTGCCAAGTGATTTGAATCACTTTAATAACTAGGGTGTGCTGTGGAGTATTTCGGCAGAAATGCACGCGCAGAACAGACCTGTTCGGAAACTATTAATAAGATGCCGAGCTTCACACCGAGTTCTGAACAGAGCCCGAAAACGAAGAAGGGCAGCCGCTGAGGGCTGCCCTTCAATTTTGCTCTGAGGCTTACGGTTGTGAATCCAGGTATTTAGACAGCGGTCGGAGTACGGGATTCGAGTTCAGCCAGTCGGCTGGCGAGCAGATTTTCAAGCTTAACCAAGGCAGCCGAGAAGCCCTCGATGCCTTCCGTCAGCTTGTCGTGAGCCATGCGATCTTCGGCATGCATCCGCTCAAAGGTCGCTTCGTCCATCGGAATCTTCTCGATGGGGAGCGACTTTGCCTTGCCGGGATCGAGCTTGCGCGGGAGATCACCTTCGGTGGACTCGAGCTCGGCCAGCAATTGAGGGGAAATGGTAAGCAGGTCGCTACCAGCCAACTCCCTAATTTCGCCAATGTTGCGGAAACTGGCGCCCATCACCTGGGTTTTGTAGTCGAATTTCTTGAAATAGTTGTAAATCTTGGTGACAGACTGCACGCCAGGATCATCCGCCCCCTGGTAATCCTTGCCGGTGTCTTTCTTGTACCAGTCGAGAATGCGACCGACGAAAGGCGAGACCAGGGTAACTTTTGCTTCAGCGCAGGCGATGGCCTGATGCGTGCCGAAAAGCAGCGTCAGGTTACAGTGAATGCCCTCTTTTTCAAGGATTTCAGCAGCGCGGATGCCGGCCCAGGTGGAGGCGATCTTGATCAGTACATGGTCGCGACCGATCCCGGCTGCGTCATATTCAGCAATGATGCTACGTGCCTGTTCGAGAGTTTTGTCGGTGTCGTAGGAGAGGCGTGCGTCAACTTCGGTGGAAACGCGTCCTGGAACAATGGCAAGGATTTTCTTGCCGAAGGCAATGGCGAGACGCTGGAAAGCGAGATTGGCAACGTCCTTATCGCTCGCGCCTTCCCCCTTTTCATTGCGTGCTTCTTTGAGAACTTCGTCCACAATAGGCTGATACTGCGGCATTTGCGCGGCAGTTGTGATCAGCGAGGGATTGGTGGTCGCGTCGGTGGGGCGGAACTTTTCCATGGCCTCGATGTCGCCAGTGTCCGCGACTACCACGGTATATTTACGCAATTGCTCGAGCAGATTCTGCGGCATGATTTCCTCCTGGGAGGGGATTCCCAAACAGAATGATTGGGCTCCAGTGTACCTCTGTTTGGATTCACGGGAGGCGAGCCGGTTGCACGAAGAGCGATATTGCTGGGGGGCTCGCCCCAGTTTCGGGCCGGGTCGGTTTCGTTTTGGATCCTTGTCGGTTCCGCCTGAGGGCTTCGATCGTCCCGTTATTGAATCAATCGGGTTGGTTCTGGACGGCATTTGCCAACACGCCGAGGCCGGCCATCGAAACTTCAACACGGTCGGAAGGAGCGAGTGGGCCGACGCCAGCCGGTGTGCCCGTCAGGACCAGGTCGCCGGGTTCGAGGGTGATGGCGGCGGTGATGTAAGTGAGGAGTTCCGGAATCGTGAAGATGAAGTCCGCGGTGGACCCGTGCTGGCGCAACTCGCCGTTCACGCGGGTTTCAATGGTGAGGCCCGTGGAGGGATCGATTTCGTCGCTGACCCAGGGGCCGACCGGGCAAAATGTGTCAAAACCCTTGGCCCGGGTCCACTGGCCGTCTTTCTTCTGCAGATCGCGGGCGGTGACATCGTTGGCCAACGTGAAGCCGCGCACGAATGAGCGCCAGTCAGCGTCTGCCTGTAACTTGGAGGCGCGCTTGCCGATCACCAGCGCGAGTTCCCCCTCGAAATCGACGCGCGTGGCTGCAGGTGGCATTTGAATGATGCCGCCGGGCTTGAGCAGTGAGGAGGGCGGCTTAAAAAACAGTAGGGGCTCAGATGGGACATCATTGCCCAGTTCCTTGGCGTGATCGCGGTAGTTGCGACCGACGCAGACAATCTTTGACGGAGTGACCGGAGGCAACAGGTCGGCAGCCATCAGCGGCATGGGCTCGAATTCAAAGCCGGCTGGGTCGTGGACAAGCGCCAAGGCATTTGCGCGGGCGAGGTGAAAGGCCAAATCCTCTGGCGGCGCTGCGGTGAGGTCGACGATCCACGGTTCGGCATCGCGAATCTCAACGGCGCCATAGTGGATTCGATCTTCCAACAAAAAACGGCAGTAGTTCATGGCAAAAACTTCTCCTTAATATTGCTACACGCTAGGGGCTTGGGACGGTTTCCTGTGCTTCGTCGGAGCGACCGCTTTCGTTGCCGCCCTGGCTGATAGCGCTTACAGCATAGTGATAGGTACGGCCGGGTTGGACTTGCGCATCGCGAAAGGCCGGTCCGACAACCGGCTGGGGACCGGAGATGCGCCGCCATGGCGTCTCATCTTCGCGGCGATAGACTTCGTAGCCGGCGAGATTGCTTTCGGAGTCTGGCTGCCAGCTCAAATCAATGGAGGCGGCTGTCCCAGAGGCGGGGTCGGCAGCAGTGGCAACGGCGGCCAAGCCCGAAGGTACGGCAGCCGGAAACACGTCTTTGGTCTCAACGCGAACAGGAGAGGACAGTTCGCCGGCGAGCTCAAGTGTGTTGCCGTCGACTGCGAAGCGGGCTACGCGCTGAGCGCGATATTCATAGGCCTGGCCCAGGGCGATGTTCTTGTCGAGCGCGCCAGCTTGACCCTTTTGTGCGCTCTCCTGGACCAGCAGATTCTGAGTGACGGGCTCAGGCGGCTGAGCAAGGGCACCCTCGTGAGGTTTGGGGGTTGGAGGAGTCAAAAGCTTGCGGTGCAAGCGTACAGCATTCCCGGAAGGATCGGCCACCCATTGGAGAGCGACGCCCTCTTTGTGCATCTCCGCCGTGAGCCCGGCGATGGAAGATGGAGCTGCACCGGCGAGCACGATTGCTGCGTTAGATACGCCTGCTGAACGACGATTGCGGTTCTTGAGTTCGACGAAATAAGTGAGAGCCCGCGGTGTGCCCGAGGTGAGAGCTGGCGGGAGCGTCTCTGTGAAAGTTGCCGGGATGCCGGGCGCGAGCATGAGGTCGCCCGCTGGGGCGCAGGTCCCGGCGGCTTCGCGTCGGCACACGATCGCCTCCACGATTATTTTAAGCGGCAATTTGTCCGTATTGCGCTTGGGCATCGTCCAGGTCAGCGAGACTTGATCGCCGGCCCGTACCGCAGCGAGATCGGTTACGCGATCGGGCAGGTTGAGGGAGGGAGGCTGGGGTGCGCCTTGCGTTCCGCACCCGGCGAGCATCGCACCTAGAGTAGCCGCCAGCGTGACGGTCGCGCATGTTCGAACCGGTGTCATCGCCTACCAGTCTATCGGAGCATGCTGCCGGAAAATCTGATCTGGACTGGAGGATAAGGTGAGCGGAGGGATGCAGGCCTTGCTGTCAGCGTTTGTGCTGGGCTTTGAATCGGCGCGCTTTCATGCGGTTCCCGCAGAGCTTCATGTCGCACCAGCGACGGGTGTGATTCTTGCTGGTATCTAGAAAGAGCCAGCGGCACTCCAGATTTTCGCATGCGCGGAGACGATGCATGTCGTCCGAGAGCATGAGGTGAGCTACGCTCAGGGATAGAATCCACAGCGGCAGCTCCGCCGCCGCTTCATTCGGTGACCACTCCCAGCGCAGACGATCATTGGACGAGGCTAGATGCTGATGACCGCGTGCGTCTTTGAAGTATCGCTCCAGTACTCGTAACGCCTCAGGGGAGGGCACCCTTTCATCAAGGCCCGCGTAGAGAACATCGGCAGCGGCTTCGCGCATCTCCCGGCAAGAGACCAGGGCATCTGCAGCTGAACTTTGATCGACCGTTCTCACCACTTGCCGAATTTGCTTGGGCGTCATCAGCTCAGCCTGCGAAACAAAGCGGAGCAGGTCATCGTAGCTCGACAAAAGTTCTTCAGTGCCTTCCTCACGGAAACGCCAGTCGAGCGTATTGACGAGATCGAGCGCAGGACTGCCTGAGACGAACTGAAAAACACGTCCTTGATTGACAGAAGGCATATGCCGATAACCAGCAAAACAATATTGACAGGTTATTGGTCTTTTTGTAAAGTGATAACTTCTTATGAGCGATTTAACGGTTACCAGACAATTCGACCTCGGGACAGAATTCAGATTGCAGAAAGTGCGACAGCTTCTCGCTTTCTTCGCGATCTACGTTTTGTGGGGAACCACATTTCTCGCGATCCGCATTGCAGTTGCGGAGTTGCCGCCATTGTTTGCTGCGGGCGCGCGGTTCTTCATCGCTGGACTGCTGTTATTCGGGTTCATGACCCTAAAAGGCGAGGCAAAGCCGACTGCAAAACAGTGGCGCAACCTGCTGATCATGAGCCTGCTGATGTTTGTGGCGGAATACGGACCGCTGTTCTGGGCGGAGAAGTTTGTGCCGTCGGGCATCGTCTCGGTGCTGGCCGCAACCATACCGATTCTTACACTGGTGCTGGAGATGATTGTGCTCAGGCAACAACGCTGGAGCATGGGCCTGACGATTTCAACGCTGCTGGGATTTGCGGGCGTGGGCGTACTGCTGTTGCCGAATGGAAGCCAGCACATACCCCTGGTGCCCTGCCTGGCGATTCTTGCGGGATGTACAACGTGGTCGCTTGGTTCGGTGCTGAGCCGGTCGATGAATCTGCCTAAATCGAGGCCGCTGACCGCGGGCGGAACGATGATGCTGGGCGGCGGGATCCTGCTGGCGCTCTCAGCGTGCTTTGGTGAGATGCATCCGTTGCCACATGTCTCATTGCGAGCCGCATTAGCGCTGCTTTATCTCATCGTTTTCGGATCGTTATTGGCTTTCACGGCGTTTGTATGGCTGCTGGCGCGCATGCCCGCAACCCGCGTCGCGAGCCATGCATACATCAATCCCATCGTCGCAGTGGCGTTGGGTTACTTTGCCGTAGGCGAAATTGTGACACTGCGCACCCTGGCGGGAACACTGCTTGTGCTCACCAGTGTTTTCCTGATTCTGCGCAAAGACAAAGCGGAGGCCACGTGACTTAATCGACGCGCAGAGCCTGCATGGGATCGAGTTTGGAAGCACGCGTGGCGGGCAGCCATACCGCCATCAGCGCCACGGCCGCAAGGACGATGGGCACAGTTACGAACACCAGCGGGTCCCACGACCTTACGCCGAAGAGAAAACTGGCGATGAGCCGCGTGAGACCGAATGCCGCGGCGATGCCAATGACGACACCGACGAAAGTCAGCCGCATGCCATGCCATACGATCATTTTACGGATGGTAGCGCGGTCTGCTCCCAGAGCCATGCGAATGCCCATCTCTTGCCTGCGCTGTTCGACGATGGCGCAGACAGGAGACGGCCGCAGGACAGATCAGGGAGTATTCGGCATCGATGCGGATGATTAGAGACAGAACGGGAAAGAGACAATGCGGAGGGATCTGGAAACTCCGGAATCAGGGCCGGGGCGGCCGCTTTCTAGACCTTGTAGCGGCCAGCCTCGACCATCGCGTTCGAAATCTCGCGTCCAAGCGCCACCGTGTTGGCCGGTTCGTGTTTTGAAAGACGCCGGAAAATTGTCATCTGCGTGCGGAGCATGTCACCCTCGGCCACCGCTCCGAGCACGCGTTCTGCGGATGTTTCGATGATGCGAAAGGCCCGCGCCGCGTAGTATTTCGTCAGCTTGACTGCGACGGACTGAGGCTTGTCTATCTTTTCAGTGCGGAGGATGATGGATTCGAGCGCCAGTACTTCGCTGAGGATGTCGGCGAGAGCGCCCATGACTTCCTGCTGCTCGGCGAGATCGTTGCCGAACTTTTGCGATGCCGCGCCGGAGCAGAAGAGGGCGATCTTCTTAGCGTTAGCGAGCAGACCGCGTTCCTCCGCCAGAGGACCGTCGTAACTCGCACGCGCAATGGGACCGGCCATCACCTCATCCATAACGCTCTTGATTGCCGGAAGAAGAGGCAGCGTTCCCTGCAGCGCGCGCTTGATCATCCAGCCAGTGGTGATGAGGCGATTGATCTCATTCGTACCCTCGAAGATCCTGTTGATACGTGCATCCCGATAGCTTCTTTCTACGCCGTATTCTTCGACGTATCCGTAGCCTCCATGAATCTGCAGTGTGTGGTCGATGACGCGCTCCACCATTTCGGAGCCAAAGAATTTCAGGATCGAACACTCAACAGCGAATTCTTCAATTCGCTTCTGCACATCCTGCGTGAACGTAGGGGAGGACTTATCGAGTTCAGAGAGGGCGGCATCAATGGCGCCGACCACGCGGTACAGAACGGCTTCGGTCGCGTAAATGGCAGCTGCGCTTTCGGCGATCTTCTCCTGCACCAGGCCGAAGGCAGTGAGAGGCTTACCGAAAGCAATGCGGTCCTTGGCGTAGCGAATGCCGTCGCGCAATGAATTACGCGCACCGCCGATTGCACTCGATGCCAGCTTGTAGCGTCCTACATTGAGAATGTTGAATGCGATGTGGTGTCCCTTGCCGGGCTGGCCGAGGAGATTTTCGACTGGCACCATGCAGTCGGAAAGCACGAGCGGGCAAGTGGATGAACCGCGAATGCCGAGCTTGTGTTCTTCGGCGCCGATGGTAAGTCCCGGCGTGCCTGCTTCCACAACGAAAGCCGAGAATCTTTCACCGTCAATCTTGGCAAAGATAGTGAAGAGGCTCGCCATGCCTGCGTTCGATATCCACATCTTCTCGCCGTTGAGCACATAATGCTTCCCGTCGGACGTTAGAGTCGCGCGCGTGCGAATATTCATGGCGTCCGAACCAGCCGAAGCCTCAGACAGCGCGTAAGCCGCGATCCATTCTCCACTGGCTAATTTGGGTAAATATTTCTCTTTCTGCTGCGGCGTTCCGTACCAAACGAGCGGCAGAGTTCCAATTGTCACATGGGCGCTGAAAGTGACAGAGAAACTTCCGGACGCGCTGAGACTTTGAGAGACCAGGGCGGACGTGATCTTGTCCATGTCCATGCCGCCATACTCTTCAGGCACATCGACGCCGAGAAGTCCGAGAGCGCCCAGATCGCGCATCAACTTTCGGGTGACGTCCCAATTCTTGGCCTCGATTTCGTGCACTTTGGGAGCGATCTGCTCTTCTGCAAATTGAGCCGTCATGTCGGCGATCTGCTTCTGTTCCGTCGAGAGATCTTCGAGGGTAAAGATATCCGCGGGCGTCAGGTCTTCAATGAGGAAACTACCACCGGTGACTCGTTTCGCGGTCTTGGCCTGGGTCTCTGCGATCATTGATTCCCTCCACATTTGCGTTGACATTAGATAAGCACTACGGACTCTCTCGCGCGCTAGTTTTGCAGATTTTCGAAGATGCCGGCAGCGCCCTGGCCGCCTCCCACGCACATGGTTACGAGCCCATATCTAGATCCGCGACGCTTCATTTCACCAAGCAGACTTGCGGTAAGCTTTGCGCCGGTACAACCTAACGGATGACCAAGGGCAATTGCACCGCCGTTAACATTGACGCGGCTCGGATCGATTTCGAGCGTCTTGATGACGGCGAGGACTTGTGCGGCGAACGCTTCATTTAGTTCGATCACATCGATTTGATCGAGGGTGAGGCCGGCCATCTTGAGAGCTTTGGGAACCGCATAAACAGGGCCTATGCCCATTTCCTCGGGCAAACATCCGGCATAAGCGAAGGCCACAAACCGTGCGAGGGGCTTTGCCCCGATTTCTTTTGCACGATTGTCAGACATGACCACGGCAGCCGCCGCGCCATCTGACATTTGAGAACTGTTGCCCGCAGTGACGATGCCTGTTGCGTGAAAAACTGCGCGCAGCTTTGCCAGCGCTTCAAGGCACGCATCGGCGCGCGGGCCTTCGTCCACCCTGAAAGAGGTTTGCTTTTTCTCGTACTTCCCGTTCGCTGTGCTCACTGTAGATGTGACGGACACGGGTACGATTTCATCTTCAAACCGACCAGCCTCAATTGCAGCGATCGCCTTCTTATGGCTACCGAGGGCGAACTCATCGGACTCCTCGCGGCTGATGGCATAGTGCTTTGCGACGCGCTCGGCGGTGAGTCCCATCGACATGTACGCAGACGGATGATTTTCCATCAGCCATGGGTTGACGGCGACTTTGTTGCCGCCCATGGGAATGTAAGACATGGATTCTGCACCCCCGGCAACGATCACGTCAGCACCACCGCTTCGAATTCGATCTGCTGCGATTGCGATCGTCTGCAGGCCTGAGGCGCAATAGCGGTTCACAGTCATGGCCGCAGCTTCAATGGGAAGTCTAGCGCGCAAAGAAATCAATCGCGCCATGTTCATTCCCTGTTCGCCTTCTGGGATTGCGCACCCAATGATGACGTCTTCAATTTCCTTAGGGTCGAGCATGGGTAAGCGATCCATAGCGCCTCGCACCGCAACCGCCCCCAGGTCGTCCGGGCGCGTGTACCGAAGTGTACCTTTAGGAGCCTTTCCGACTGCAGTGCGAACAGCGCTAACGATAACTGCTTCCTTCATAACCTGCCTTCCATGCGGGTTTAGTGCAACAGCAAAACAATCGATGAAAAAGACAAATTCCAGAGAACTAGTTCCTGAGGGGCTTGCCAGTCTTGAGGGTGAACCCGATGCGCTCAAGTGTCTTTGGCTCTCCGCAAAGCGAGAGAAAGGCCTCGCGTTCGAGGTCGAGCAATGCTTGTTCACTCAGGAGAGTGCCGGGTGTTACATCGCCGCCTGTCAAGATGCGAGCCACATGCGTAGCAACTTTGACATCGTGTTCGCTGATGTATCCACCTTCGCGCATCAGGTAAACGCCAAGTTTGAGAGTCGCCTGAATCGTATCGCCGGCGGCAGGAATGTTATTTCTCATCATCGGAGCTGTATATCCGGATTGCACGAGGCGAAGCACTTGTGCTTTGGCATCATGCAACAGGCGGTTGCGATTCATAGTGACAGAATCAACATCTTCGAGAAGTCGCAGCGAACGCGCATCGGATGCAGATGTCGAGACTTTGGCCATCGCGATGGTTTGGAAGATGTTTTTAAGCGTCTCGATCACTTCAACAGAATCACCGCGCGTATCGGGACGAACTGTTTGGGCGGCAGTCAGGGCTCGCAACAACATTTCTTTGCATCCACCGCCGCCGGGGATCAGGCCGACGCCGGTCTCGACCAATCCCATGTATAGCTCGAGATGCGGTTGACGCAAGGATGCGTGTAGACAGATCTCCGTTCCCCCTCCGAGGCACATGCCAAACGGAGCGACGACGACGGGGCGCTCGCAGAATTTAATGGCTTGCGTCATTCCCTGGAACTGCCGGACGCTGAGCTCTATCTCATCCCACTCCTCGTCCTGAATGGCAAGTAGGAGCTGCATCAGGTTCGCGCCTACAGTGAAATTTTGAGCGTCGCTGGTGATGACAAAGCCATCGAAGTTGCGGACTGCCTCGCTGCCGGACTGAAGCTGTTTGAGTAGAAATGAAACGATATCGAATCCCAGCGAATTCATCTTCGAATGAAATTCGAAGCAGCCAATGCCGTCTCCGATATCGATGAGAGATATCCCCGAGTTACCCGCGAAGATGCCGTTGGAACGTTTGTAACTTGCGACGGTAGCGAGTTCAGGATTCTGCAGAACGGGCCGATAGGCGGAGGTCTTCACGTCGAAGAATTCGGTGCCATCGGCGCTGTACCATGACGTGCCGCCAGAGGCGAGGAGCGTTTCAACCGCCTGAGGAATGGGTTGTCCGACAGCTCGCATCTTCTCGACGGTATCCACGACGCCGGCAGCATCCCAAAGAGCGAATGGGCCCAATTCCCAATTGAAGCCGGCGGTCATGGCCCGATCGATGTCGACGACAGACCCAGTCACTTCGCCGATCCGATTGGCGGCATACGTCCAAAGTTCCGGAAGCGCCTGCCCATAAAATTTGCCCCCATGGTCTTTCGCGGGGTCGGCACTCAGCAGCGCTTTAAGCCTGCCTGCGAGAGAATCATTCCCTTTCACGAGTTCGATTGATGGAAACGACGCTTTGCTTGATGGTCGATATTCGAGAGTCTGCAGATCGAGGACAGATCGAATCTCCTTGCCGTCGGAAGCGCGCTCTTTTTTGTAAAAGCCCTGCTTAGTCTTGTCGCCAAGCCACTTGCGCGCGATCAGTTGTTCGATCACGCTGGGCAGCGTTACATCGGATCTCTCGTCGGTAGACGTGGCTAAGAAATTGCGCGCTACGTGGCCGAGGACATCCAGTCCTACCATATCCGCGAGACGGAAGGTGCCGGTTTTAGGCCAGCCAACTACTGAACCCGTTAGAATATCAACTTCTTCGATGCTCAGGCCTTGTTCCTGCATAATCTTGAAGGTGTTGAGCATCAAGAATGTGCCAATTCGATTGGCGATGAAGTTAGCCACATCGTTGGCGGGAACGACTGTTTTCCCAAGCTGACGGTCGCTGAATTCGGTGATCGCGGCAATGGCGTCTGGATCAGTCGCTGGTGTTGCTATCACTTCAAGCAGACGCATGTAGCGCGGCGGATTAAAGAAATGAGTTCCAAACCAGCGACGCTGCAAATCTGCAGGCAATTGCGCGCCGATTTGAGCTACAGGAAGTCCGCTGGTATTCGTGGTCAAAATGGCCTGGGGCTGTAAATGAGCGGCGACTTTGGCAAGCAGAGCCCGCTTGATCTCGAGGTTTTCAGCTACGGCCTCGATGATCCAATCACAATCTTTCAGGCGGCCGAGGTCATCTTCAAAATTCCCGACACTGATGTTTGCGGCAACCGACGGAACTGCGAAAGCTGCAGGCTTAGCGCTCTTGAGATTGTCGACCGCTTGCGTCGCCAGCGCATTGCGATCTCCTTTTTCCGGAACGATATCCAGCAAGAACACAGGCAAACCGGCATTTGCGATGTGGGCGGCAATACGAGCTCCCATTGTGCCGGCGCCGAGTACAGCGGCACGCCGAATATTGAACTTACGATTTATTTTTTCCTTGCCGGAAAGCTGGGCACTTTGGGCCGGAGAAGGGGAAATCAGCAGCATGCGCTAGTCCTCGATAGCCGATCTTCGATGAACGGGGACACAAACAGGTCGAGGATCGATCGACTGCGAATGAGAATACTGAACGCTTGGTCAAAAAGTCAACGAGCGAGAAACACTAAGAAAAACCTGGAGTTTGCGGCCACTAATATCGCACTGAGAATCAGTGTTCAGAGGAGTCATCAGCTGTTAGTGGCCGAGTCCGCCGGTCAAGATGCGGGCAAATTCCGTGGCAATCTCGCCAGGCCGTAACTCGCCCTCGGGGCGGTACCATGTGCCGATCCAATTGATGGCGCCGGCCACAACAAATGCGACCAGCTTGGGATTGCAGGGCCTGATCGAGCCGTCCGCGACCCCCTCCTCGACGAAGCGGCGCAGGGCCATATCCATCCGCCGCTTCATGCTGCGAACTTCGCGGCGCGTCGCCGGGGAGAGTTCAGATTCATCCAGCATTGCCAGGCAACGTCCGAAGTCATGAGAGACGACCACCAGCGCATAGGTTTCCACGTACATGAAGAGCTTACGCATCCCGTTACCCTGATTCTCGCTGGTTTCCTTAAGCAGGTTTTCGTGGTGAGCGATGCCGGCACGGTAGCACTCAACGAGGATCTCTTCTTTGTTGCGGAAGTAATAGTAGAGGGCCGGCTTGGTAATTTTCAGTTGAGCGGCGAGCAGGCTCATCGAGGATTTACGATAGCCGTGCTCAAGGAATAGACGCGCAGCGGTCCTGAGAACGGCATCGCGCTTCACTTCCATGCTGCGTTGTCGCGCTTGGAAGGCTTTCCATGGTTCACGATTAATTTCGGGCTGGTTCAATGTTTCCATGTCGGTGGGCAAAATGCGGATGCCTGAGAACGGGCCGAACTGCGATCGGTTGTCAATCATAGTACAGGGATGACTGCCCGGCGGTCACAAACGACCGGTCGCATAGGTGGCGAGGTGCATCGGATGCGGACAGTCTGCGGCTGTATACACTCCGATTTGGACAATTGAGCGTGACAACTGCAGGTTGAATTCGCTATGGTACCAGTCGATTAGAAATCGAAACGGCTCTCATCAGGCGTTTTTCAAAATGCCGCCTGCTCGATGAGATTGGTCAAGCAGGCGGCATCCGGTCAATTCCCCAGTTCCTGATTGCCGGGCCCACCTTGCGAGGTCACTGTATGAATGTTCCCCTTACGCCTTTGCGTTTTCTTCGTCATGCGGAGCGACAGTACGCCTCGCGGACAGCAGTGGTCTGTGGTGAAAAGCGATTCACCTATAAGCAATTCGCGAAGCGCGTGAACCTTCTTGCGGGAGCGTTGCTCGCGGCAGGAGTTAAGCCTGGCGATCGCGTAGCATTCATGGGCGTGAACTCTCATCGCCTGATGGAGGCCTATTACGGAGTACTGGAGGCAGGGGCGATTCTGCTGCCGTTGAATATCCGGCTCGCTCCCGGGGAACTTACTTATGTGTTGAACGATTCAGGGGCGACCATTCTGTTTATCGAAAAGCCGTTTGTACCGCTGGTTGATTCGTTTCGGGATCTATTGACGACGGTAACGACGTTCTGCCAGCTTGAGGGAGAACCGCAAAGTGACTGGCTGATTCCCGAGAATTATGACGCTTTGCTCAATCGAGCGACGCCTCATCGGGCGGACATTGGACTGATCAACGAAGACGATGTGGCGGAGATTTTCTATACCAGCGGCACCAGTGCTCGCCCCAAGGGTGTGATGCTCACGCATCGCAACATTTATCTGCACGCATTGCATGTGTGCGTATCCTTGACACCCGAGAATGGTTCGGTTGAACTTCACACAATTCCTCTCTTCCACGCCAACGGCTGGGGTGTGCCCCACTTTCTTACTATGCTTGGCGGCAAGCACGTGATGGTTCACACGTTCGACCCGAAAGAAGTTTTTCGCTTGATTGAGGCGGAGCGCGTGAACCATTTCAGCGCAGTGCCCATCATGGCTACCGTCCTCGTGAATCACCCCGAGCGTACAAGCTTCGATCTAAGCAGTCTGACGCGCGTTGTGATCGGAGGCGCCGCGTCCTCACCAACGCTGATACGCGAAGTGGAAGAGAAGCTTGGGTGTGAGTGTTTTTCAGGATACGGACTGACTGAAACATGTCCTGTATTGTCGCTGGCGCACATGAAGCCCGAGTTGGATTTAGAAGGCGAGGAACGATATTTCTGCCAGGCGATGACGGGATTCGCAATACCAGGGGTGGACATGCGTATTGTAGATTCCAATGACAAGGAACTACCGGAGAATGGTAAGGAATTCGGCGAACTCGTGGTGCGCACCGACAGCGTTATGAAGGGTTATTGGAATCAGCCGGAAGCGACAGCAGAGGCATTTCAAGGTGGATGGTTTCACACCGGCGATATGGCGACGCTCAACGAAGATGGCTATGCCTTAATCGTCGATCGTAAGAAGGACATCATTGTCAGTGGGGGGGAGAATATTTCTTCGCTGGAAGTCGAGCGCATTCTGCTGGGCCATCCGGCAATCCTTGAAGCGGCTGTCATTCCTTTTGCTGACGACAAATGGGGAGAGGTGCCCAAGGCCCTTGTTGTTCTGCGCGCGGGAGCCTCGATTTCCGAATCGGAGCTCATTGAATTCTCTCGCGCCCATCTGTCCCACTATAAGTGTCCGCGCTGCGTGGAAGTGGTCGAGTCTTTGCCGAAGACAGCGACGGGCAAGGTTCTCAAGAAGGAATTGCGGAAGCTGTATGGGCAGGCGATGGCGCAGGCGCCCGCCGAGGCCATCAAGTAGTCAGATGGAGAGCTAGACGCTTCTAAAGTGCGAGATATCTAAAGCCGTGTGAAAGCAGTTGAGATCCCCCATGGTGTCAATTGTCATAGCGTCCAGGCATTGGGCCGGGCAGAGATGTTTGTTCACGCGGTGAGATTATGGGAACAGAGATTAGGCTATGACAGATTTAGTTGAACTCACGCGTAACAACGAAATTGCGATTATTACCATCAACAACCCTCCGGTCAACGCGCTAAGTCCCGGCGTACCTGAGGGGCTCTCAGATGCATTGGATCGCATCTCCGAAGACACTACGTACAAAGCAGCAGTCCTCATTGGAGGCGGCCGCACGTTTGTGGCCGGCGCGGATATAAAGGAATTCGGCAAGATGGCGACAGGCAAGGTCCCGGTGATTTCACTCTTGCCCTTGTTCCTGAAGATTGAGGATCATCGGGTGCCGATTGTCATGGCCATTCACGGCGCGGCATTCGGCGGAGGGCTGGAATTGGCCATGGCGGCGCCGTACCGCGTGGCATGGTCAAGCGCGCTGGTTGGTCAGCCCGAAGTCAAACTTGGATTGATACCAGGGGCGGGTGGAACCCAGCGTCTGCCGCGACTTGCCGGCGTGGCCAAGGCCACTGAAATGTGTGCGGAGGGGAATCCTGTAACCGCCGCAGACGCATTGAAACTTGGCATCATCGACCGAGTTTTTGAAGGCAGTGCAGGGAGCAGCGTTCAGAGTGAATTACTGTCGGCTGCGGTCACCTTTGCGCGAGAAATTGCTGACAAGCCGACCAGAAAGACACGCGAGCGCAATGAGAAGTTAGGCAATCCGAGCGGCAATGCGGCGATTTTTTCTGCGGCGCGAGAGAAGGCATCTAAGAAGCAACGCGGCCAAACGGCTGCGCTTTCCGCCATCGCTGCTGTGGAAGCCGCCACCGAACTGAGCTTCGAAGAAGGTTGCGCATTCGAAAGAAGGATCTTCACGGAGTGCCTGCTCTCAGAGCAATCGCGCGCGTTGATCCATATCTTTTTCAGCGAACGAGAAGCCGCTAGGGTCCCCGGCGTTTCGAAAGACACTCCAGTGCTACCGATCAAGAAGGCTGCAGTGATTGGTGCAGGCACGATGGGCGGCGGCATCGCGATGGCGCTAGCCAATGCGGGAATTCCTGTGCTGCTTAAAGAGACGGATCAAACTGTGCTCGACAATGGTTTAGCGAATATTCGCGCGAATTATGCTGCTTCGGTGAAGAGCAGGCGATTTTCCCAGACCGCTGTCGATGAGCGGATGGCGTTAATCAAGCCCACGTGTGACTACGAGGGCTTCAACGGTGTCGACATGGTGATCGAAGCCGTTTTTGAAGATTTGCGAATCAAGAAGGCGGTCTTCAAGCAATTGGATGAAGTTACAAAGTCGGGGGCTATTCTTGCCAGCAATACTTCGACGCTCGATATCGATGAAATTGCATCTGTGGTTTCACGTCCCGAAGCCGTCATAGGAACGCATTTCTTTTCGCCGGCCAATGTAACGAAGCTTCTTGAAGTTGTGCGAGGTAAACAGACTTCGCACAAAGTAATTGCCACCTGTATGCAACTCGCGCGCACGCTTGGAAAAGTTGGAGTCGCGGTTGGTAATTGCAAAGGATTCGTAGCGAATCGCATGTTCATGCCGTATCTTGAGCAGGCTCAATTCCTGATTGAAGAAGGCGGTTCGCCGGAATTGGTGGACAAGACACTCACGGATTTTGGAATGGGACTCGGCCCCATAGCCACAATGGATATGGTTGGACTCGATGTCGGTTGGCGCATCAGGCAGCAACATCTGCACTCCGAAGCCGACGGAGTGAGGCGCCCATTCATCGAGGATCGTCTTTACGAAATCGGCCGCTATGGTCGGAAGACCAATGCAGGTTGGTATCGATATGACGAGCAAAAGCGGCCTTTGCCCGACCCGGAGTTTATTGCATTGGTTCGGAAGTGGGCTGCCGAAGAGGGAATTGTGCAGCGGTCGATTACTACGGACGAAATTTTGGATCGGTGTCTCTGGGCGATGGTGAACGAGGGCGCGAGGATCGTTGAGGAAGGATACGTGTCACGCATCTCCGACATCGACACAATTTTTGTGAATGGCTTTGCGTTCCCAGCTTGGCGCGGGGGGCCAATGTGGTACGCAGATACTGTGGGCCTAAGGACTGTCTATCAGAAGTTGTGCGATTTTCAGCGCGCCTTCGGGGATGCCTGGCGGCCGGCATCGCTCCTCAAGAAACTTGCCGAGCAAGGGCGAAGTTTCTATGAGGCGGAGCAGGAAGGATGAAACACCTAAGGGGCACGCGATCCTCAACTATCGAGGAAGAAATCGCCTCGCAAGGCCACACCTGGACTCACGGCATAGGACGAGAAGTCTGTCACTCCCGCGGCACGGAGCACTTCTTCATCGATAAAGAAATTTCCTGTGACGGTGCGGCTATCGCTCTTGAAGATATGTGCGGCCGCTTCCGCGACGATGTCGGGTGTGCGACCGTGATCAGCATCGGCGCCCGGTATCACTTGCAAGGCCGCAGTGGCGATGATGGTCCGCGGCCACAGGGCGTTGACTGCAATTCCAAGCGGCCGGAACTCTTCAGACATTCCAACGACACACATACTCATGCCATATTTTGCGATGGTGTAGGCCACGTGGGGAGCGAACCATTTGGCGCGCATGTCGAGGGGCGGAGAGAGCGTGAGGATGTGAGGATTCGTAGACCTCACTAAGTATGGCAAGCATGCCTGGGAACAAAGGTAAGTTCCTCGCAAATTTACATCCATCATCAAGTCAAAGCGCTTCATGGGGGTGTTAGCCGTGGATGTCAGGCCGATGGCGCTGGCGTTGTTGACGAGGATGTCAATGCCGCCAAAGTGATCGACGGCTCTCAGAACGGCATCCCTCACCTGTTCATCATTGCGAATGTCGACGCGGAGAGGAAGTGCCTTTCCGCCTGCCGCTTCAATGTCCGCTGCCGCCGTATAAATGGTGCCTGGCAGTTTTTGATTTGGAACTCCGGTCTTGGCGGCGATGACAATGTTCGCCCCCTCACGCGCTGCGCGGAGAGCAATTGCGAGTCCAATTCCGCGGCTGGCACCGGTGATGAAAAGAGTCTTTTCTTTCAGGCTAGACACGGTTTGGCCTTCCTTTCTCTGGGGGACGATCGCTCGACTTAACTCGAGATGAAATGAGATTGTATGCTTTCGGAGGTAGCGAATGAGCGATGCGCTGCTGGGCGGGGAACCCAAAGCAGGGCGTTAAACGGGCCGCTGGGACTTTCAGGGAACTTGCCGCTTAAGCTTTCAAGGCTTTAAGGGGAGAGGGTGGAAGGCCGGCTTTCCTCAATGTCCGTCTTCGACGGTCTACCGTTGGTATGGGAAAATGGCCGAAGCGACATCATTGATGCTCGTTGAGGCCATTGTCAGGTGATCAAGAAGCACTTGAGGGTGGACCGGCTTGCCCAGGATTTCAATCGAAAAGCCCTGAGCGTTCGCGTGCTCAAGTTTATCTGGAACTCCGGTGTAATTCGATAAAAGGATGACCCGGCAACCGGGGAGTCTCTGTCCGATGCGGACCGCAAGTTCGACGCCACTCATTTGCTGCATGACTAGATTGCTAATCAAAACATCAGGCTTTAAAGCCATGGCCATTTCTACCGCCGTGTCTGCGCTGTAGGCCGCCTGAGTTTCGAATCCGCTCCTATTGAGAATGAGGGCACGCGTATCTGCGCTGAGACGCTCATCATCGACGAGAAGCACGCGGGGCCTGTTTTTCGCTTCGACTGAGCCCATTTCTCTATAAACCCTTTTCGAAAGCAAATGTCGCGGAAAAAATCGGGTCGAAGAAGAGGCGAAGAGCTATGCTGAAAGTGTGTCTCTCGACTGGAAATGCGGTGAACTGGCGGAAGGCCTGAGGTGTTATTGCAATCAGGAATTTTTTCTCGCGCATGAGCATTGGGAAACGGTCTGGCTGACATTGAATGAACCGGAGAAGAGTTTTTTACAAGCGCTCATTCAAACCACGGCTGCCTTTCACCACCTGAAGGCCGGTAATCCAATTGGTGCCACCTCTTTGTTGCGCAGAGCACTCGGGCGAATCGAAATATATTCCGCAGGTTTCGGGGGAATCGACGTCGTACGGTTGCGCCAGGAGATCCGTCAGGGGCTGCACGAACTTGAGAAGAACTCTGCGATTTCGCTGGACTATGCGAGGATTTGTCCGATTGACGTTTCAGAGGCACCTCTTAAACAGAAATAGCTTCACTTCATCTTCAGTAGCGCAGCCATGGTTTCGATTCCGTCCCATAAGTTTTGCAGACGGAGATTTTCGTTAGCCGCGTGTTGGTTGTCGTCGTAATTGGCGATGGGGACGGTGATGGTGCGAGTGTCTGCTGCACGTTCCATTGCGCCAAGAGGGACGCTACCGCCCATCGTCGGCAGGAGCACGACCCCGGGATGCGCTTCTTCGACCGCGTGAATAACTTCCTGAGCGATCGGCAGGTCCATCGGAGTGCGAACGGCGTTGTAGCTTGCAGGATCACTAACCACCCTCGCAACTCGCGCATGCGTCGTCAATTCTTCCTTGGTTGGTTCGTGATCCACGATGAAATATCCACGAGAGCGGATATAGTCGATGACTCGCTGCTGCTGAGCGCGCCAGTCGATTCCAACCACCAGCCGCAAATCGATGTCGGCTACGGCCGTCGAAGGGATCACATTGGTCGCGCGAGGGCCGGTCTGTGCCGAAGACAGGCCGTTGATATTAAGTGAAGGCTGATTAATGAGTTGAAGCAAGTGTGCGCCTGCGCCATCGATACGCCCCAGCCAGAACGAATCCATGAGCATCTGGTCGTTGACAGGCGCGCGCGACAGCGCATCCTTCTCTGTCGGTGTCAAAGGCGCGATACCGTCATAGAAGTGTGGAACGAGCACCCGGCCTTCTTCATCTTTCATGCCGGCAAGCAACTGAGCCAGCATCATGGCCGGATTGGGAGCCCAATTTCCATAATGACCGCTATGGAGGCCATGATGCGGTCCATACACGGTGATTTCAAGGTGTGCATCCCCGCGAGCGCCGAACACGACCGTCTGTCTTCCACTTTGATCGACGGGTCCATCGCACACCAGCCAAACATCGCCATGAACGAGCGAGCGATTAGCTTCAAGTATCTGCTCAAGGTGCGGGGAACCCGCTTCCTCTTCTCCTTCCCACACGAATCGAATATTGGCCTGGAGTGGGATACCCGAACTTTTCAACGCATCGAGAGCCGTGAGCTGCGCAAAGATGGCCGCCTTGTCGTCGCCTGCGGAGCGGGCATAAATCCGCTGATCAGGTTCAGTGCCGCGCACGCTGGGAGAGAAGGGCAAGCTCTCTTGCCACTCCGAAGAAGTTACCGGTTGACCGTCGTAGTGAGCATAAAAGACGATCGTGTGCTGGGCTCCCGGAGTCTTGATCTGGCCGAAGACAACCGGTGGAGCCCCCGGAACTGACAGCAACCGGACATCGACGCCGCGTTTCCTCAGCATATCGAGAAGAAGGTCGGCATTGCGTTTCAGATTCTCTGGATCAGATGCAACATTCGGAATGGAGAGAAAATCACTGAATTGCTGAACCAGCTCCCCTTTATGGTCATCAGTGTACTGGCGGACGGAGTGCAGCGGCGCCGTCTGAGCGGAAACCGAAACAGCAATCGAAACAAAAATGGCAAAAAGACAGCGACCGGTGGTCCTCAATTTCATAGGCATACTATACATTTGGCCTGAACCGGTGCGAGGTTTTATATCATGGTGTTGAGGCACAACTTATGTCCAAGCGTGAATTTCAGACTGAAGTCAATCAACTCCTGCAACTCATCATCCACTCCCTGTATTCGCACCCTGAAATCTTCTTGCGTGAGCTGATTTCCAACTCATCAGACGCGTTAGACAAACTACGGCACCTGACGCTTGTCGACGAGGCATACAAGTCTCTTCCATTCGAGCCAAGGATTGATTTGGAGCTCAATGAAGAGAATAAGACCCTCACCATTGCTGACACCGGTATCGGTATGGATGAGGAAGACCTGGTGTCGCACCTTGGGACCATTGCGCGCTCCGGGACCAAGAATTTTCTATCTCAACTGTCAGGGGACGCCAAGAAGGACTCAAACCTCATCGGCCAGTTCGGTGTGGGCTTTTACAGCGCCTTCATGGTTGCCGACAAGGTTGAAGTCGTAACCCGTAAGGCGGGACAGGACAAGGCATGGCGGTGGGTGAGCGACGGTAAGACCGGTTTTGATATTGAGCCCGCGGAGCGATCCGTCGCCGGCACCACTGTTCTTTTGCATTTCAACGAAGAAGGTAAACAGTACGCAAATAGCTGGCGGCTGCAAGAGGTGGTAAAGAAGTATTCGAATCACATTGCTTTTCCAATCTTCCTCACTTATGACAAGAGCGAGTGGAACGAAGCTGAAAAGAAGTCAATAAAGACGCGCACCACAGAACAAGTCAATGCAGCCAGTGCGCTATGGCGCCGGCCGAAGAGTGAACTTACAGAGGAGGATTATAAGGAACTATACAAGTCAATCTCGGGCGATTGGGAAGACCCGCTCTTCTGGTTCCATACCAAGGCGGAAGGAAGTCTGGAATACACGACACTGTTTTATGTGCCGGCGAAGGCTCCTCTCGATCTTTACCAAGCTGAATATAAGGTAGGCGTGAAACTCTATGTGAAACGAGTCTTCATCATGGACGACTCTAAAGAGCTTCTGCCACAGTATCTGCGCTTCATTCGCGGGATCATTGACAGCGAAGATCTCCCCCTAAACGTCAGCCGCGAGATTTTGCAACAGAATCGCGTGCTCAATTCGATTCGAACGGCAAGTGTAAAGAAAATTCTTTCAGAACTAAAGAACATCGCTGCGAATCAACCCGAGGAGTACTTGAAGTTCATTACGGAATACAATCGTCCGTTGAAGGAAGGATTGTATAGCGACTTTGCGAACCGTGAAACGCTGCTAGACTTGATCCGCTTCAAATCTACCAAAGTGGCAGGCCTCACCAGTTTGGCGGATGTGAAGTCGCGGATGAAGGAAGGGCAGAAGGGCATCTATTACATCAGCGGCGGGGCGGAGTCGCTGCTTCGAACATCTCCGCTGCTAGAGATTTACAAGAAGAAGGATACAGAAGTGCTCATTCTGGATGATGACATCGATGAAATCGTCTTCTCGGGCATCGACAAGTACGGCGACATCGAGTTGAAGGCGGTGAACAAAGCCTCGACCGGAGAGGACTTGAAGGACGAAGCCGAGGCGGACAAGGGTGAGGCACTCAAGCCGCTGCTCGAGAAACTCAAGAGCATTCTCGGGGATCGAGTGAAAGATGTGCGTGCATCTGTGCGGCTGGCCGATAGCCCCGCATGCATTATTTCTGATGAGGATGAGCCATCGATGAAGATGCAACAGATGCTGCGGGCAATGGGGCAGAAGGATATCCCGGCGGCGAAACCTACACTCGAAATCAATCCTGATCACGAGATCGTCAAGAAGCTGCTGGCCCGCGGCGACGATGAAATCACCACGGATGCTGCATGGCTTCTCCTTGACCAGGCATTGCTCATGGAAGGTGTGCCGCTGCAGGATCCTGCAACGTTTGTTCAGCGTCTCAATCGGATATTGAATCTATCAATTTAACTTGTCTCAAGCGCGGCTGCGCCGATGAGCGCAGCCGCACTCGTTCAGAGCTTTAAGAGTATTGGACGAGTTAGGGGATTAGCTCTTCCGTGGTCGTCGTGTTGATCCTCCCGTATCGTTCTCCCCGCGCGAAGAACCTCGTGAGGCGAACCGACTGCCCGATGGCTGCATTGCCGCGCACGAAGGTTCTTGACATCGAAGCCACCGCAAAAAGAGAGTTTAAGTTGCAGACAACCGACGCACGCGGACTTGCATCGCAACTTTGCGAGTCCCGCACACCTGCTGCAAATCTTGCATGGACCGAAAGCGGACCACTTGAAGCCGTCCTCCTCCATCTGCCGATCTGTCGCAGCCATAGTAGTTGTGTGCTTTGCCGTGGAGTGCGGCGCAAGCACCTCCACGTCGACCTTCTCGACAGCTTCGACTCCTGCTGCCGAAGTTAATCAACTGGCTCTTTTCGTTCTGGCCATTACGGGAGCAATTTTCGTCGTGGTTACGTGTCTGCTGGGCTATGCCCTGGTGAAGTTTCGCGCCCGTCCTTCCGACACCACCGAACCACCGCAGGTCTTTGACAGCCTCCAGATTGAACTGGCGTGGACGATCATTCCCATCCTCATTATTGTGGTGCTGTTCTTGGGGAACAGCGCGGGTTCTGTTCTCAGTACAGGACGCGCGAAAGCCGGCTTCGGCGCTCGATGTGATCGTGGTCGGCCACCAGTTTTGGTGGGAGTTTCGATACCCGCAGTACAACGTTGTCACCGCGAACGAACTACACGTTCCGCTTAGCAACAGTAATGCGCCCAGGCCGACATTTTTGAAGTTGACCTCGGCCGATGTCATGCACAGCTTCTGGGTTCCGCAACTCGCCGGAAAGACAGATTTGCTGCCAAACCGAGTCAACGAAATGTGGATCGATCCTCTGAAACCTGGCCTGTATGTGGGGCAGTGCGCCCAATTCTGCGGAATGCAGCACGCAAAGATGCTGCTACGCGTCTATGTCGACACACCAACGGAGTTCCAAAGCTGGATCGCTATTCAGCAAAAGGCTCAACACGAAATTGACGCTGACTCAGCAGCGGGAGATTCAGCGACCCACTTGCAAAAAGCAGCCTTGGGTTTAACATCTACCACTTCGAACGTATCGACTGAACCAAGTGCTAAAGAAGGACAACTCGTTTTTGAGCGGCAGGCATGTATCAATTGCCACACGGTAGCGGGTACGGTTGCGAACGGAAGATATGGGCCCGATCTTACCCACTTAATGACGCGGTCGACGCTGGCGGCCGGGGCGATTCCGAACACGGGTGAGCATCTGAAGGAATGGATCGCCGATCCTAATCAATTCAAGCCGGGCTCCCTGATGCCCGCGATGCATCTGACTGATCGCCAGAATTCGCAAATTACTGCTTATTTGCTTAGTTTGAAGTAAAGCCGATCCGGAGTAAACGATAGGCACATCACGCGTCCGAACTGCGGGAGAAATCGAGGGAGCTATTGACCTGACGCAACCGCAGGAGGCGCGCGGCACCTATCTCGAAGCTATTCACGCATGGGTCGTTACTGTCGATCATAAGCGTCTGGGGATTCTTTACATCTGTTATGCCCTGTTGTTTCTCCTCATCGGGGGGGTTGAAGCCCTGCTGATGCGGATTCAACTTGTACTTCCGCACAACACGTTTCTATCTCCCGCCACATTTAACCGGATGTTCACCATGCATGGAACGACGATGGTTTTTCTCGTCGGCATGCCTATCCTATTCGGCTTCGGTAATTATCTTGTTCCGCTGATGATCGGCGCGCGCGACATGGCCTTTCCCCGTCTAAATGCTTTCAGTTTCTGGATTAGCGCTTTCGCCGGTATTCTGCTCTATTACAGCTTTATTGGCGGAGTGGGTCATGCCGGCACGGGGTCGGCGCCTGATGTTGGATGGTTTGCCTATGCACCGCTCACGGAAAGAGCATTTTCACCGGGACACACCATTGATTATTGGGCGGAAGCGCTGATTGCAAATGGTATAGGCAGCATCGGTACATCAATCAACATTCTTGCCACGGTATTCTGCATGCGCTGCAAGGGGATGACCCTAATGCGTATGCCGCTGTTGCCATGGCTTTACGCGACGGTTGCGTTCCTGGTGGTCGTGGCTGTAAGCCCGCTTACGGCCGCACAGATCATGCTGATGATCGATCGCTATCTGGGCGGACACTTCTTCGACACGCAGGCTGGAGGCTCATCGATCTTGTGGGCACATTTCTTCTGGATCTTCGGGCATCCAGAAGTTTATGTCCTCGTGTTGCCTGCATTTGCGTTCGCCAACGAGATCATTCCGGTATTTTCGCGCAAAGCCATCTTTGGATATCCCGCAATGGTGGCAGCATCGGTGGGCATCGGTTTCATCAGCCTCAGCGTGTGGGCCCACCACATGTTCACGATTGGCATGACGTCATTCGGCAATGCGTTTTTTACGCTGTCGACGATGCTCGTTTCGATTCCCACGGGTATCAAGACGTTCAATTGGCTGGCTACGATTTGGGGCGGCAAACTCCGCTTCGCCACGCCGATGTTGTTCGCGGTGGCGTTCCTGTTTCAGTGGGTAATCGCAGGACTCACGGGTATCATGCTCTCGATCTCGGCGTGGAACTGGCAGCTGCACAACTCCTATTTTGTGGTGGCTCATTTTCATTACGTACTGGTGGGCGCTATCCTTTTCATGATTTTCGCGGCGCTCTATTTCTGGTATCCCAAAATCACCGGACGCATGCTCAGCGAACGACTGGGCAAATGGCACTTCTGGCTGATGGTCATCGGTTTTCATCTCACGTTTGACGTGATGCGTGTGCCGGGCATCCTCGGTATGCCGCGACAGATTTACACTTACGAGCCCGATCGGGGCTGGACATTACTGAACCAGATTGTTTCCGCGGGGGCTGCTATCCAAGGCATCGCAACGCTGATCTTCGTTTACAACCTGGTGCATTCGTATTTCCGCGGAAAGATCGCAGGTCCGGACCCATGGGATGCTTGGACGCTCGAGTGGTCGACCGCTTCGCCGCCTCCTGTGTACAACTTTGCGGTCGATCCGATCGTCGCGAGCCGGCGACCGCTGTGGGATTTGAAACATCCAGATGATCCGGATTCCGCTTTTGAATAATCAGATGAGGATGTAATGAGCACTGTACCGCTGGAACACGTAAAGAGTGAAGCCGACTGGAGCCTTCCCTCGCGCGGCGTGGTCGCCATGGCATGTCTTATTACGGCGGAGACTGCGATTTTCACTATCTTCGTGGTCGCGTATCTCTATTATCTAGGCCGCGACGTGAGTGGGCCGACGCCTCAGCAAGTACTTGAGTTGCCCATCTTCAACACGGTTTGCCTGCTGTCGAGCAGTTTCTTCATCTGGCTGGCAGAGCGCGCTATCGAGCGTGGGCAGATGAAGGCCTTCAGTGCATGGTGGAGTGTCACGATCCTGCTGGGAGCGATCTTCCTGGTGGGGACAGGCACTGAGTGGTACAAGCTGATTGTTCATGACCACCTGACGATAAGCACAAATCTTTTTGACACGACGTTTTATTCACTGGTAGGTTTGCACGCCACGCACGTCGTAGTTGGTTTGTTCATGATGCTCCTCGTACTTGCATTCTCGTTAACGCGTAAACTCAGTCCGCGTCACGCAGAGCGAGTGAAGGTGAGAGACGGTCGTCATTGTCCCCTCGATAGAAAAAGTAGCGCGTATCGAGATGGACGAAACGCATCGCGCGCAATTGCCTCTAGCGACATTCCCGATTTCCAGTGGTATCAAGGGCGGCATTGCCGGAAGCATTGCCATGGTGATTCCAGCGGAGATTTATGGGATCGTGCGATTTCACAGTATCTGGTATGTAGTGAATTTGCTCGGCGGCGCCGGTGTGGGTAATTGGGTAAATCCGACTGTGGAAGAGATGAGCCACTTCCGTTTGAGCGAATTTATTACGGCGAACATTATCCAGGGTTCTACCACTCTCCTGGTCGGACTGCTGTATGGAGCGATGCTGCCGATGTGGCCAAGGCAGCCGATTTTGTTGGGCGGCATTATCGCGCCTGTGATCTGGACAGGTCTGCTGCATAGTGTGTTGGGAATCGTGAATCCATTTCTGCAGCAACGAATTGACTGGTGGTCCTTTGCAGCTTCCCAGGTAATTTTTGGATTGGTTGCGGGCTACACCGTTACCAAACTCGGCAATCTCAAGCGACTGGCTCAAGTCCCCTTGTCAATACGGCTGGGGGTGGAGACGCCGGGTCTCGATCTGCGCAGAACAGAGCGCGCCACAACGACGAAGGGCCGCAACCATGAAGATAAGGCACAGGTGGATAGCGCTTGGCCTGATGGCGCCACTCCTGATTGGTTGCAGTTTGCCGGGACGCCCCAAGCCTGGACCGGAGATTGAGCGTCCGGAATCTGTTCGGTCATTTGATCTCCTCTACAACCAGAATTGTGCTGGTTGCCACGGGGCTAACGGCCAAAATGGTTCGGCGACCGAGCTAGCGAACCCTGAGTACCAGGCTCTCATCGACGATGCGTCTCTACGCGATGTGATTGCGCACGGAGAGAAAGGCGTACTCATGCCCGCATTCAGTGTGCAAAGCGGTGGCAACCTGACGGAGGAACAGATCGAAGTCCTGCTAACCGGGATGCGCGCGCGATGGAAGACATCCAATGCCCTTGGCGGCCAACTGCCACCACCATACAAGGCAAGTCATGCCGGGGACGCGAGCAAGGGGCAGGCCATCTATGGAGCAGCGTGCGCCCGGTGTCATGGTGATTCGGCTCAACACCCGGGCCAATCCGGTTCGATTCTCGACGGATCATTCCTCGCGTTGGTGAACGAAGAAACCGTGCGCACGACAATTATTGCGGGGCGCCCTGATGTTGGCCAGCCCGATTGGCGAGCGCACATTACGGGACGCTCACTGACCGACACCGAAGTTACCGATGTCTGCGCATGGCTGGATGGCTCAAAGGCCAGCGACTCCCGGGCAGCCGTATAGAAGTGTTATGCCGCCGCCGGAGGCGACACTAACTCCGCATGCTAACGACACCACACCAGCGAGGCCTTAACGATCGCGTACTGGAGCAGAATTCATGGATGAGAAACTGCCGCCACCAAGTCCTGAAGAGCAGGAACGGCGCCTAAGCGTCGAGCGAGTAACTCGTCGAACGTTCCTAATGAACGTGGGTATTGCGTTGAATGCGCTGGTAGCGCTGGCCATCGCCACACCTGTCGTGGGCTATGTGTGGGGGCCCGTGTTGCGTCGCAAGGATTATCTGCAGTGGATCGCAATCGGAAATGCTGCCGACTTTCCGCCGGGTGAAACCAGGCTTGTAACCTTCAACGATCCGTTTGCAAATCCATGGGATGGTGATACAGCAAAGATTCCCGCTTATGTCCGTTGTTCGTCGCAGGGAGAGTACACCGTGTTCGCCATCAACTGCGCTCATCTTGGCTGCCCTGTGCGATGGTTCTCTGAGTCGCAATTGTTCATGTGCCCATGTCATGGAGGCGTTTACTACGCAGATGGCAGCCGGGCATCCGGTCCCCCAGAGCTTGGGCTCTTTACTTATGAATTGAAGGTTGACGGCGGCAAGATCATGATCAACGCCGGCCAAATGCCTACCCTGCAAAATCGCGCGAGCAGTTCGCCATGCCCGTCTGCGGCGGGTTCCAACACACCCGCGCTCGTCACAAGGATCGAATCATGCCCTGGTACAAACGCCTCTACGATTGGCTAGAACGGCGCCTGCAACTCGAAGGTCCCATCAAGGAAGCCGCGCTGCACCCAGTGCCCAAGAGCACGGCAAGCTGGTGGTATGTCTTCGGAAGCGCCAGCCTGGTGTTGCTGATCCTGCAGATTGTGACAGGCATCCTGTTGGCGCTTGTTTACGCCCCATCGGCAGCGCATGCGTGGAACTCACTGGAGGTTCTCAATCACGATCTGCCGCTCGGCTGGTTTCTGCGAGCTATGCATGGCTGGGGATCGAACTTTATGGTCGCCGTTGTGCTCATTCACATGGCGCAGGTCTTTCTTTTTGGAGCGTACAAATTCCCGCGTGAACTGACCTGGATCCTGGGCGTCTTCATGCTGCTGATGACACTGGGCATGGCATTCACGGGACAGGTGCTGCGCTTCGATCAGGATGCCTACTGGGGGCTCGGTATTGGCGCATTCATCATGGGCCGCGTTCCACTTATCGGAGGCCAGTTGGTGCACCTGATGCTGGGCGGTCCGATCATCAACGGTGCGACTCTAACCAGGTTTTTCGCGCTGCATGTACTTATCATTCCTGGCTCATTGCTGGCATTTACCGGACTGCATGTCTGGATGGTTTTAAAGCTCGGAGTGAACGAGTGGCCGATGCCAGGCCGCATCGTGCGCCGCGAAACCTATGTCAAGGAGTACAACGAACTCGCTCATAACGATGGCATCCCTTTCGTTCCAGGCGCGGTTTGGAAGGATCTAGTCTTCTCCGCAGCTATTCTTTTTGCGGTGGCTTGCTGTGCAGCCGTTTTTGGTCCCTATGGCCCCAAGGGCGTTCCTGATCCGACGATCATCGATACGGTTCCCAAACCGGACTTCTTTTTCCTGTGGATTTACACTGTGCTTTCGTTTCTGCCACCAGAGATGGAGACTCCTTTTCTGCTCATCGTTCCGCCGATGGCCATTGCCATTCTCATCGCACTACCGCTGGTGGCCGGTGTCGGCGAAAAGAGCTGGTGGCGCCGTCCCGTCGCAGTGTTCTCGGTCATGTTTATCGCCATCTGCTTTGGCGTGTTTACGCACTTGGGGACTTATACGCCCTGGAGCCCGAAGATGAGCGCTTGGAGCTGCGACGTGGTGCCGGAAAAGTTTCTGCGCAACCGCACTCCACTTGAGCGACAGGGAGTGAATGTGTTTCAAGAGAAGCAATGCCGCAATTGTCACTCACTGGGCGGAGTCGGAGGTCAGCGAGGTCCCGCACTTGATAGTGTGGCGACGCGGCTCACAGAGGATCAACTCATACGGCAGGTGCTGTTGGGCGGAGGCAATATGCCGGCTTACGGAGGCGCTCTATCACCGCCGGAAACAACGGCATTAGTGCGTTTCCTCGAGACGCTTCATCCTGCCGATCAGACGCCGGCCGCCGATGCGTCGAGACGAGTTGTGGGACAGGGAGGCGTACCTCCTAACTCTACCGTGCAGCGTGGCGGAGGACAGACCACCGTCCATTAATAAGGAAGCGAGCTAAGAAGGTCTGCTCGTATCGCTCCAGTGTGGACGGAGAATTTCAAGGCATTCCATGCTGTGCTTGACACTCATCAACGCCGATTCAATGGCTCGCCCGTGGACGGAGACAATCCTGACCGGATGGTCGATGCCGTTGTTACCGTTGGGCGGAATCGTGCTGGCTGCAGTTGTCTATCTGCGCGGCTGGCGAGTCGCACGCATCACGCGAGGACGAGAACTGCCTGGCTGGCGGGCCGTGTCCTTTATCGGCGGGATGCTGGCCTTATGGATCGCACTGGCTTCACCGATTGATGCGCTGGATGATTACCTCCTGGCCGCCCACATGATCCGGCACTTCATTCTCATGTCCATTGCCCCTCCGTTGATTGTGCTGGGAGCTCCGGTGGTGCCGATTCTGCGGGGGCTGCCGCGGGCCGTTCAACTGCTGCTCCGACCCTTTTTCCGCGCACGTTGGTTTCATGTAACGAGTCACTTCGTCGTTCATCCGGTTACGGCGTGGCTGGCCATGAACATCGCCTATCTTGGATGGCATGTTCCGGCTGCATTCGAACTAACTTTTCAATCAGAACGCATTCATGACTTCGAACATCTATGTTTCCTTACTACATCCATTGCGTTCTGGTGGGTCGTACTTGCTCCGTGGCCCACCCGCGCTCGATGGCCGCGATGGACAGTCATACCTTACTTACTAAGTGCCGACATTCTGAATACGGTCCTCTCCGCGACGCTAGTCTTTGCCGGACGAGCCCTCTATCCGTCCTATATACAAGCCGAGCGCGTATCTTCTCTCACGCCGCTACTGGATCAGATAGCGGCGGGTGCCGAGATGTGGGTGCTCAATTCCCTCGTATTTCTTTTCCCGGCGGTCATTCTCACCGTGAGAATGCTTACCCCAAGATCTCTGCAGACTGCATCTGCTGCGTAATTCACCAGTTCTGTCCTTTATGATCTCGAGGTGCGACGATTCTGCCGCACGCAAGGTGAAGTCGTGTATCCATCCGCACCCTCTCCGCTCGATTCGAAATCGCAATTACGCAAGACGATGGGATTCTGGGACGTCTTGTTGTTCAATATCGCCACGGTGCTTGGGCCTCGATGGATTGCGGCTGCGGGGCATAATGGCACATCGTCCATCAGTCTGTGGGGACTTGCCGCGGTCCTTTTCTTTGTGCCGGGAGCCCTGGTGATTAATGAGCTTTCTTCGCGTTTTCCTGAGGAAGGCGGACTCTATGCGTGGTCGAAGGAAGCGTTCGGAGATTTTCATGGGTTCATTGCCGGATGGACCTACTGGATATATACGGTGTTTTATTTCCCCGGGTTGTTGCTGGCCAGCGCGTCAATGGCGGCTTACATTCTTGGCGGACGCGGGGCGGCCCTCGCTCAGGATCGCACTTTCCTGCTGACGGTCTCACTATCGCTGTTGCTGGTTGCGGTGGTGCTTAACATTATCGGGCTGAACATCGGCAAGTGGTTGCAGAACGCTGGCGGAGTTGGAACCTATATTCCACTGCTCATGCTGGCCGTGATTGCTGCGCTGGTGAGTTGGCGTCACGGTTCCGCAACGCATTTCACCGTGGCAAACATGTTACCGACATGGAATTGGGACACGGTCAATTTCTGGTCCCAGATCGCCTTCGCCTTTACCGGGCTGGAACTCGTTTCTGCGATGAGTGAAGAAGTGCGCGATCCACGCCGCACGCTGCCGCGCGCTGTTTACGCGTCGGGTGCGCTCATCGCGGTAATGTACATCGCAGGCACATTTGCGATTCTGGCATTGGTGCCGGCTGCGGATCTCGATCCTCAGAGCGGCGTTTTTAATGCGATTGCAGTTGGATCGATTGCCCTGCGCGTTGGATTTCTAGGGATACTCGCCGCGATGCTGGTTACTGTGGGCAATGCGGGTGGCGTGGGCAGCACGGTGGCGGGCATCGCGCGCGTGCCCTTCGTCGTCGGAATTGACCGTTATCTACCCGCGGCGTTCGGCAAAATACATCCTCGTTGGAAAACACCGTATGTTTCAATTCTAGTGCAGGCGGCCGTTTCCGGGGCGATTCTATTGGGAAGCCAATTGAATGAAACGACACGCGGTGCCTACCAATTCCTTATCGATGCCGGCATCATTTTGTATTTCATTCCTTTCCTCTACATGTTTGCTGCCGTGATCAAATTAGCGGCTCGAAAGGACCGTTCAGAAAATCGCCATGCGGTGCTCGTGCCGGGAGGCAAAGCGGGCGTGTGGATTGCCGGCGGCCTTGGTTTTGTTGTCGTGCTTATGGGCATCCTGGTTTCGCTGGTTCCACCAGGCGACTCCTCAAACAAGCTGGGATTCGAGATAAAGCTGGTTGGCGGAACTCTGGCCTCGATCCTTTTAGGATTGATTCTTTATTGGCGCGGGGCGCGATCGAAGCAGTCGGTCAGCGCCGGACAAGGTTGACTTTGTGGCCGACGAGTCCGCGGCCTGACGCAGATTCTCAAATGACGGCTGGCTGAGCGAGAGTGTTTCCACCCTGCGGTAAAGCATGCCATGGCAATCACGTGGGCTGAATTTCGCAGACAGACATTCGCAGCCTGCTATCCTCGAAGCGCATCCAATCGTCATCTAGTTATATGGCCAGCGTCGAAAATACTTTTATGTCGCCAGAAGCGTCAACTCAAGACGGCTCGGCGCTGCTTGTCGTCGAGCGCGTCACAAAGGACTACGAGACGGAGGGACAATCCGTTCGCGCTCTCGATGACGTGTCAATTCAAATCGAGCGCGGTCAGTTTGTCGCGCTGGTTGGCCGCAGCGGCTGTGGAAAATCTACATTACTCAATCTTGCGGGAGCACTGGACTTTCCAACCAGTGGCACGGTACAGCTAGACGGTGTCACAACGGATCGAAGAGATGAGGCGGCATTGACCAAGCTCCGCCGCGAAAAGGTTGGATTCATCTTTCAGTCGTTTCAATTGCTCCATACGTTGACTGTAGTAGAGAACGTAGAGCTTCCACTCTTGCTGGCAGGACACTCTAACCCACGTCCGCATGCGCTGGAACGGCTGGCTTCAGTAGGTTTAGCCGATTTTGCTTCTCGCATGACGCATCAACTTTCGGGCGGTCAGATGCAGCGCGTCGCTATCGCGCGGGCGTTGGTCCACGTGCCGAAAATCCTGCTCGCGGACGAGCCGACGGGCAATCTCGACACAACCACGGGAAACTCCATCCTCGAACTGTTGCGAACGATCTGCACCGAGCAAAAAGCCACCATTGTGATGGCAACCCACAGCGCCGAGTCCGCTTCGTTTGTGGATAAGGTGGTCCGCATGCGCGATGGCCGCATCGAGCAGATCGTCTCTTCCTGACATGGCCAGCCTGACGCTGTTTTACAGACTGATTATTCGACCCATGCTGCGCGAACGAGCACGCTCGTTACTGATTGTGCTGGCAGTAGCACTTGGTGTGTCTGTGGTGCTGGCGATCGAGATGGCAGGCGACGCGGCGGCGGGGTCATTCCGATCTTCAATGGAGACTCTGGCTGGCGACAACGACGTTGAAGTTACAGCGGCCGGCGGTGTGCCCGAACAGATCGTGGGGCAGATTGCGAGGCTGCCTTATCCGCTCAGAGTCAGTCCCCGCATTGAAGATCACGCCACGATTGTTGCCACGGGTGAGAGCGTTCCGTTGATTGGAATCGATGTTATCGCCGAGGCTAACAGCCGTGATCAGCAAAAACTGGAACTCCCTCAAGTTGACGATGCATATCAGCACATCAACGACGCTGACGCGATTTGGGTCACGCATGGGCTAGGCACGAAAGTCGGCGAAAAGATTGAACTGCTAATCAACGATCAGACGCGTGTATTCACAGTGCGCGGTTTCATTCCGAAAACGGCGACTGTGAACGACAACGCGGTGGTGATGGATATTGCAGCCGCTCAGCAAGCCACAGGTAAACAAGGGCATGTTGACCGTATCCTTCTCAAGGTTCCGAATCAGCCGGCGTTCGACGTTTGGCAACAGAGATTGCGCAGCACTCTGCCCAACGGCGTAACCCTCAGCCCGCAAGGCAGCCAGACTGACGCCAATCGCCGCATGCTCGCAGCGTTCCGGTGGAACCTGCGCATCCTCAGTTATGTAGCCTTGCTGGTGGGTGCATTTCTCATTTACAACACGATCTCTGTTTCAGTCGTGCGCAGGCGTGCTGATATCGGTACTGTGCGCGCACTGGGTGCGAGTCGTCGCGCGGTGTTAGTGGCATTCCTTGCCGAGGCCGGCTTCTTCGGTTTTGTGGGCGCCATCATCGCACTGCCCATGGGACGGTTACTGGCAACGGGGGCGGTGCGTCTTTTGGCGACAACCGTGGATGCGCTCTACGTGTCGAGCCGACCCGGCACGATAGCTCTAACTTCCGCGTCCGTGGCGTTGGCGTTTGTCGTGGGCATCGGGGTTGCGTTGGCCTCGGCTCTGGCACCGGCGCGCGAAGCATCGATGGTGCCGCCGACAGAAGCCATGGCTCGAGGACAAAGGGAATATGCCATTCGCGTGGAGCGCGCCCGCGATGCCTGGATCGCCCTGGGATTGCTGACTGCCGGAGGCTTGGCATCCCGAGTTCCGGCAATCGGTGGAAAGCCAATTTTCGGTTATGTCTCAGCAGTGTTGCTCATCGCGTCATCGGCATTGGCGATCCCCGCAGTCGTGTTTGTGACGACTTCACTTACGTCAAATTTCCTGCGCAGAATCATGGGTGTGGAAGCGATGCTGGCTTCGCGTAGCCTGGCAGGTTCGTTGCGCCGCACTTCAGTGTTGGTAGGTGCGCTTTCGACCGCGATTGCCATGATGACTTCGGTGGGCATCATGGTTGGAAGCTTTCGCCAGACGGTCATCCAGTGGATGGATAGCGAACTGCCGGCAGACCTTTATCTGCGCCCGGCCGGCAACCCCGCAGCAGATCAGCACCCCACGATTGCGCCCGACCTCGTCGATCGAATCGCTCGAGTGCCGGGAGTTACGGGCGTGAGTCGCTTTCGTGCCTATGAGATTGAATACCAGGGGTTGCCCGTGACGCTGGCCTCGGCGGACGGGGGCGTTATGAATCATCGAGAGCCTTCGGGATTTATGTCAGGCCGACCTGCTGGCGAAGTGATTCAGGAATTGAAGGCCAATGATGCGGCATTGGTCAGCGAGCCCTTCACTTACAAGCATCACGTGAAAGCGGGCGATAGCGTCGAACTCCCGCTGGCAGGCAAGTTGGTACGGTTTCGCATCATCGATGTCTTTTATGACTATGGCAACGAGCGCGGCTACATTCTTCTCGATCGCGATACGATGCTGCGTTATCTACCCGACCCTGCACCTTCGAATCTGGCAGTCTACGTTGGCCCCGGAAGGGATCTCGAAACGGTGCGCGCGGCCATTCAACAAGTAGCGGCGAACAGCAATGTGCTGATTTTTTCGAATCGTGACATTCGTCGCGAAGCGATCCGGATCTTCGACCAGACATTTGCTATAACCTATGCGCTCGAAGCGGTCGCCGTTTTGGTTGCTGTCATGGGAATTGCCGGGGCGCTCATGTCCATCGTCATCGACCGGCGACGTGAGTTTGGACTGCTCCGCATCCTGGGAGCGACGACGGCGCAGATTCGCAAACTCATCCTGGTAGAAGCGGGACTGATCGGGATACTGTCCAATATCACCGGGCTCGCGCTAGGTATCCTGCTTTCTTTGATACTGATTTTTGTGATCAACAAGCAGTCGTTCGGGTGGACGATCCAATTTCACTGGCCCGTCTCGGTGCTGATCAGCGCGCTGAGTTTTGTTTATGTGGCGACTGTCCTTGCGGGAATCTATCCGTCGCGGGTGGCCCAGAGACTCAACCCAATCGAGGTGGTCCATGAAGAGTAGGTTGAGCATCCTTTTGCTGTTCTTACTCGCGATCGGCGGCAGGGCTGCGGATTACAAGCCGGCGCTGCGAGGATATCGCTACGAATTTCCGCGCGACCACTTTGATCATCCCGAATATCAAACAGAGTGGTGGTATTACACCGGCAACGTGAAGACCGCGCAGGGGCACAGGTTTGGCTTCGAGCTGACTTTCTTTCGGCAGGCAGTGGCTCGCGATGCGAATACCTCAACGTGGCATATTCAGGATCTCTATATGGCTCACCTTGCGTTGAGCGACATCGGCGGGCATCGCTTCTATCACACGGAGAGAATCAATCGCGCCGGGCCGGGCATTGCCGGTATCAATGAGCAAACTCACCTGATCTGGAACGGTAATTGGCAAGACCAGCTAGACGAACATCTGCATCGATTGCGCGCCGCAGATGGAAAATTTGGCATCGCCCTCGACCTCGAACCGACGAAGCAGCCCGTAATTCATGGTCGCAACGGAGTCAGCCAGAAGGGTGAAGGGGAGGGGCACGCTTCCCACTACATTTCGCTGACCCGTATGCGCACGTCTGGCTCAATCGAACTGAATGGCGCGACCTACCAGGTCGAAGGCGCATCGTGGATGGATCACGAGTTTTTCAGCGACGCAATGAACGCGAACGAGAGCGGATGGGACTGGCTGAGTCTGCAACTGGAAGACAACACCGAGCTGATGCTGTACCGCCTTCGCCATAAGGATGGGAGTGTGGACCCTTATTCGTCGGGAACCTTTATCGACGCGCAGGGCAAGAGCCAGTTTTTGGCTCTCAAGGACTTCACTATGACTCCCGCGGCCGATACATGGAGCAGCCCGCAAACCAAGGGCACGTACCCCATCGTATGGCACGTCTCCGTGCCGCGCTTGGCACTCGACCTGGACATTTCGACTCCGCTCGCAAGCCAGGAACTGGCCGGGAGCATCGGGCCAAGCTATTGGGAAGGGGCGATTGACGTGAATGGTCGACGGGGGGATAGCGGTCTGCGTGGCTGGGGTTATCTCGAAATGACCGGCTACGGAGATTCGGGAGGCAACCCGGCCTATCGGTAGGAAACCCCGAGCATAGTCAAGTTGCACGCGTCCCGGGTAACATTAGGAGCGATGATTTACGGCTTTTGTCATCAACTCCCGCTCACACTCCAAGTAACCTCTGCACCGCGACCCCGCATCTCTGTGCTTATGGTACGACCGACCTCGCTGGTTTCATCCCTCTTCCGACACCCGAGCAAACTAGACATTTATGATTTCGGGGCAGCCCTGTTCCTCAACACCGGAGGCTATGCATCGTGAAGCCAGCAAACGGGCGCAATCGTGTTGTCATTGAAGAGATCACACCCCAGGTCGACGGTGGACGGCACCCCGCCTGCCGCATTGTGGGGGATGAAGTTGTTGTAACGGCAGCCATTTTTACAGACGGTCATGACCAGCTCGCCGCCCACCTGCTATATCGGCGCGCCGCAGAGAAGAAATGGCGATTCGCGCCCATGACGGCGCTCGTCAACGACCTCTGGACCGGCTCCTTCAAGGTCGACAAACTGGGCTCGTGGCAATTCACGATTTTAGGATGGGTCGACCATTTCGTGACCTGGAATAGCGACCTTAAAAAGCGTCTCGCGGCACAGATCGATCCCAACGCTACGCCTTCTACGGTGGCGGCGGGAACCGGGGCCAGCTCAGGAGCGGGACTCACCGTGGGGGCTGATGCGGGTTCCCAGAACATTCCGCTCGCGCTGCGTACGGGAGCGATTCTGCTTGCAGAAGGCGCCAAACGCGCTAAAGGCGCCGATGCCAAGAGACTGAGCGAGGCGGCGCAGGCTCTTAATACGTCGGCCGATAAAAATCTTCCCTACTACGACTATCCCTTCAGCGACGATATTCCCGAGTTGGTGGCGCGGTATCCTGACCAGACGTTTGCAACCCGTTACGAGCCGGAGCTACCGCTTTGGGTGGATCGCGGGCGGGCTCGGTTTTCTGCTTGGTACGAGTTGTTTCCGCGGTCCGCGTCTCCGGTTTCCGGGCAGCACGGAACATTTGCCGACGTTGAACGGCACCTGCCTGAAATTGCGGCCATGGGCTTCGACATCCTGTATATGTCTCCGATTCACCCCATCGGTCGAGCGTTTCGCAAGGGCCCCAACAATTCCACAAACTCCGGCCCCGACGACCCAGGCAGCCCTTGGGCCATCGGAGACAGTTCTGCAGTTTCGTCAGACCCGAATGTTGCGCGGATCAAGGAAGACGACGGCGGCCATAAGTCTATCCACCCGCATCTCGGCACGTATGCCGACTTCGATCACCTTGTCGCTGCAACCAAAGCGCATGGCATGGAGATTGCACTGGACATTGCTTTCCAATGTTCTCCTGATCACCCTTGGGTGAAGCAGCATCCGAGTTGGTTTGTGACACGCCCTGACGGCAGCATTCAATACGCTGAGAATCCGCCGAAGAAGTATCAGGACATTTACCCGCTGAACTTCGAATCCCCTGATTGGCGTGGTTTGTGGGATGAGCTTTATTCCGTTTTTGAATTCTGGATCAAGCGGGGCGTTTCGGTGTTCCGAGTCGATAATCCCCACACCAAGGCCATGCCCTTCTGGGAGTGGTGCCTGACGACTCTACGCAGCAAGTATCCGGATACGATTTATCTGGCGGAGGCTTTCACTCGGCCCCATGTCATGTACTGGTTAGCCAAGGCGGGCTATACGCAGTCCTACACCTACTTCACCTGGAGAAATACCAAGGTCGAGCTCGAGACTTATCTGGAGGAGATCACGCAACCGCCGGTCAGCGATTTCTTCCAGTCTAACTTCTGGCCCAACACGCCCGACATTCTACACAAATCGTTGCAGGACGGCGGTCGTGCAGCGTTCATGCATCGGCTGATTCTGGCAACTACGCTGACCGCAAATTACGGCATCTACGGTCCGGCGTATGAACTTGGGGAGAACCTGCCAGCAAAGCCTGCCCCGGGCAAGACTGAGTCGGAAGAGTACCTTAACAGCGAAAAATATGAAGTTCGTCAACGCGATCGCAACGCCGCCGGCACGCTGGTTCCGTTGATTACGCTGCTCAACCAAATTCGGCGCAGTAATCCGGCGCTGCAGTCCAACGGCTCGCTGCACTTCCACGGAACCGATAATCCGAACCTGATCTGCTATTCGAAATCCACGCCGGATTTCACCAATACGATTCTGGTTGCCGTCAATATCGATTCTTTCAATGAGCAAGCTGGATGGACCAACCTCGATCTTGGTCGCTTGGGCCTAGCGTCGGGCGAATCTTTCCTCGTGGAGGATCTTTTGACCGGAGCCCAGTATGCTTGGAGCGATCGTCGCAATTATGTGGCGCTTCGCCCAGGCGTCAATCCTGCGCACATTCTTCGCATCATTCGTCAACCGTGAATCTGAAATCCTGTCTCCGCCCAAATTGAGCCGGAACAGATTTTCGAGGAAACCACGTATCGAAACCATTCGGAGCACGCCCTAGTGAAGAAGCTCGCCAGCGCAACCGATCCGTACTGGTACAAAGACGCGATCATTTATGAACTGCACGTGCGCGCCTTCGCCGACTCGAACGGCGATGGAATCGGCGACTTCCCTGGCCTTATGTCGCGGCTGGACTATTTGCAGGATTTGGGTGTCACCTGCATCTGGCTTCTGCCCTTTTTCCCGTCGCCACTCAGGGATGACGGATATGACATCGCCAATTATGTCGATGTCAATCCGTCCTATGGAACGTTGAATGATTTCCGGGCATTTCTCGATGCAGCGCATCAACGGAATATGCAGGTAATGATCGAGCTCGTCATCAACCACACCAGCGATCAGCATCCGTGGTTTAAGGCTGCGCGGCTGGCTCCCCCCGGATCGGCTCAGCGCAATATGTATGTCTGGTCCGACTCCGACCAGGTGTATAAAGATGCGCGCATCATCTTCACCGACACCGAAAAGTCCAACTGGACATGGGATGAAGCGGCGAAGGCGTACTACTGGCATCGCTTTTTCTCGCATCAGCCGGACCTGAACTTCGACAATCCCATGGTGATCGACGAGGTTCTGAAAGCCATGCGTTTTTGGCTCGACATGGGAGTCGATGCGCTGCGGATGGACGCCATCCCGTATCTTGTCGAGCGCGATGGCACGTCTTGCGAAAATCTGGCAGAGACGCACGCGGTTATCAAGAAGATCCGAGCGGCCATCGATGCGGACTATGCCAATCGCCTGATACTGGCGGAAGCCAATCAATGGCCGGCCGACGTGCGCCCGTATTTCGGCGATGGCGACGAGTGCCACATGGCATTTCACTTTCCCTTGATGCCGCGCATCTACATGGCGCTGCGCCAGGAAGACCGCTTGCCCATCACCGACATCATGGCGCAGACGCCACCCATTCCCGACAATTGTCAGTGGGGACTGTTCCTGCGCAATCACGACGAACTCACGCTGGAGATGGTGACCGACGATGAGCGCGACTACATGTACTTCGCCTATTCGGCTGATCCCCGCATGCGTATTAACGTGGGCATCCGCAGGCGACTCGCGCCTCTTGTTGATAACAATCGTCGACGTATCGAGCTTCTGAACTCTCTTCTTCTCAGCTTCCCGGGAACGCCGATTATCTATTACGGCGACGAACTCGGCATGGGCGACAACATCTATCTTGGCGATCGGAATGGCGTGCGCACGCCCATGCAGTGGACCTCCGATCGCAACGCCGGCTTCTCGAAGTGTGACCCCGCGCGACTTTATTTCCCGGTGGTCATGGACCCTATCTACGGCTATCAAGTCGTCAATGTAGAAGCGCAGTTGAGCGATCAGTCCAGCCTGCTTCACTGGACTAGAAATATGATCGCTCTGCGCAAGTTGTTCCAAGTATTTGGCCGCGGAACGCTGACATTCCTGAATCCGGCCAATCGCAAGATCCTTGCCTACCTGCGAGATCTCGATCGCGGCGACGGGTCGCACGAGACGGTTCTCTGCGTGGCGAATTTGAGTCGCTTTGCCCAGCCTGTTTCTCTCGATCTCTCCGCATATGCGGGCATGGATCCGGTGGAAATGCTGGGCTATGTACCCTTCCCCACGATCACGCCGGAGCCTTATTCCCTATCGCTCGCACCCTACTCTTTCTTATGGCTCGAACTGCAACCAGCAAGTGTCAAAGGTGACCAGGCGTTAGAGGCTCCGCTGCCCGTGCCCGGCGAATTGGAAGCAGAGGAGCCCGCGGTTCTTGACTTGTTAACGAAGGGCTGGTCAGGCTTTCTCGCCGGCCATGGCTTGGCTTTGCTGGAGAATGCCTTACCTGCCTGGCTTCCTCGGCAGCGCTGGTTCGGAGCCAAGACGCGCAAGATCCAGACCGCGAAGCTTCTGGATTGGGTGGAGCTTCCGGCTGCGGTTGCCGCCAACACGACCATCTACCCAAGTTCCGACCTGCCTTCGGCGAGTTCTCTTCCACCAGCGCTCTTCTTCTTTGAAACCGGGTATGGCGATAGCGTCTGCGATGTCTACCAGGTTCCGCTCGCGTTCAGTACCGGCGTAGAGGCGGAGGAATTAAGCGTCGATCATCCACTGAGCGTGGTGATCACGCTGGCGACGCCGGCCGGACCTGCGGCGCTGCATGATGCGACCATGCGCGAGGACCTGCGCCAGGCACTGCTCACTCTGATCGAGCGGAGTGCTACTCTGCCCCTCTCGACTATGCGCACAGCTGCGCTCGAAGTAGCTGCGTCGCTGGCCGCGGCGGCGACGGGGCAGAGTGCAAGTGAAACGCTAGCCACCGGCGAAGCCGACGATTTGCTGGAGCATCCTGAGCGCGCCACGCACGAGCCCGCAGGCGACGGAGCGGTTCATCTGAGGCCGCACGAAGTCTTTCCCGCGCTTACCCCATCCGCAGAGAATGCGCCAATCGATACAGTGGTCCCGGCGGATCCCGGACCTGCGTTGCATCCTCCACTGCAGGGATTACCGGTGGCTCCGGCTCCGATCAGCGCTCAGCCGGGGGAGGCCGTAACTCCGCCGCGTTCGAGTGCGCCCACTAACCCGCAGACCAATCCCCACCGCCTGCAGCCGCGTGAATCTCCGTCAGCGGGCGATCCCACTCCGCAAACCGGTCGTCTCGATGCCCGGTGCTCTACCGCGTTCGAACGTTTTCACGGGGGGCACAGGCTTCAGGCTCGCGTCGGCTCAGCGGAGCAATCGAATACCTCGATCATTTACGGCAAGCAGTTGATCATGAAGCTCTTCCGGCGTCTGCAGCCTGGCGAAAATCCCGACGTAGAAATCGGGCGCTTCCTTACGGAGGTTTCCCATTTTTCCCGGATTGCACCCTTCCTCGGGGAAATCACGATCACGCCCGGTGGCGGAGAGAAGACCACCGTCGCGATGTTGCAGGGTTTGGTAGCGAATCAGGGAGACGGCTGGCAGTGGTTCCTCGACCAGCTGGCGACCTTCTTCGCGGCTGTTGCGGTTGTGCCGCCGCCAGAGGAGCTTCCATCCCCCGGATTTGTCGAGGAGCAACGGGCTCCCCGCGCGATCTTGGAGTATGCGGGCCCGTCGCTTGCGGCAGCGGCATTGCTAGGCAGACGGACGGCAGAGATGCATTTGGCTTTGGCCGTGAATACAGACGATCCTGCGTTCGCGGCGGAAATATTTGCTCCCGAGGACCTGGAGCGCGATGCACGACGGATTGAGGCGCAAATCACTTCTGCACTTGACGCCCTGAAAACCAAACTGCCTACGCTGACTGACCTGATTGCCGATGATGCGGCCTTGCTCTTGTCGCGACGCCGTGAGCTGTTTGCCCGGGCCCGCGCGATTACGGAAGGCGGAGCCGCCGGCAAGCGGATTCGCATCCACGGGGACTATCACCTGGGTCAGACTTTGCGCACCGCAGATGCGGCAACCAAGGCTGATCCCGATGCAGGCGACTTTGTGCTCCTCGATTTTGAAGGCGAGCCTGCGAGGCCGCTTGCAGAACGACGGCAGAAGCAGTCGCCGCTTAAAGACGTTGCCGGCATGGTGCGATCCTTCTCGTATGCTGCGTATTCGGGACTCGACCAATTTCTAACCGTCGCGGGAGAACGCGGCGGCGGATCTGAAGCTCTGAACAGATGGGGAAGGCTGTGGCAACAGGCAGCCACTGCCGAATTTCTTTACGGATATCAGGAGACGATCGCCTCGGACCCAGAACTACTGCCGCCAGCGGCGGAGGCACAATCTCTTTTCACCGCCTATTTGCTTGAAAAGGCACTTTATGAACTGCTCTACGAGCTTAATAACCGGCCCACATGGTTACGCATCCCCATTAGCGGCATACTATCGATGTAGAGGCAGAGGCCGCTGCAGCCTGGCAAGACTTCCCTGAATCACTATGGCGACAACAGACTCACTTTCTGACGTAACTCGTCCAACCGCCCGGCAGGGCACCGCTTTGCTGGTCATGATAGCCCCGCTGCCTCCGGAGCAGCTGGAGGCCGTTCTCGCACATCTGACCGCATCTGTACCCGCCGAAAACCTTCTCATCGCTACGCAGAACGGAGTTGCGGCGGACGCCTACCCGACGTTGCGCATTATCGGAGCGCCACCCACGAGCACGGCCTGGACACTGACTGCTGCCGACTTCGTTAACGCTTACCAGCTTGCGCACAAAAACGAAGCACGCGCCATCCTGATGCTGGGGCCGGACTCGGGGACACTCAGCCATCAGGCCGTATACACACTGGCGAATACCGTGCTGTCGACTCCGACGGACCTGGCGTTACCGCGCTATGATCTTCCTCCTCACGCCGGACTGGTCAACTCCGCCATCTTGTATCCGCTGACTCGCGCGCTGTTCGCCACGCGTGCTCGTTTCCCTTTAGCGATTGACTTGGGCCTGTCTCTGCGGATGGCCGAGCGGCTGGCCGCGACGGCGCAACGCTTTACCGCACTAAATCAGAACGACGCGCTGGTTTGGCCGATCGCCGAGGCGGTCGTGGCCGGCTTCACCATAGAGGAATTTGATGTGGGGACGCGCATACTCCCCCAGCCCGCCGACCCAGACATTCGCGCCATTCTTGGCCACGTCACCGGTTCGCTATTTTCGGATATTGAGGCCAAGGCAGCTTTCTGGCAGCGGGCGCGACGCTTGCCGCCGCCTCGCACCACACCGATCCCCAGGATGCCCGTTGAGGGGGCTGCTGACATCGGCCCCATGATTGAAGGATTCCGCCTGGCCTATACCAACCTCGGAGAGATCTGGTCCCTGGTGCTGCCGCCGAACACTCTGCTGGGTCTTAAACGACTTTCGGTTGTAGACGCCAGTTCGTTCCACATGGCGGATAATCTGTGGGCGCGCATCGTTTACGACTTCCTCATCGCTTATCGCCTGCGCACCATTAACCGGGGCCACCTTCTCGGAGCGCTGATTCCGCTTTACCTTGCCTGGGTTGCGGGACACATCAACGCCACCGCAACGGGTGCTGACGCCGAACGGCACATCGAAGCGGTAGCAGCAGCCTTCGATGCCGACAAACCTTACCTGGTATCGCGTTGGCGCTGGCCAGACCGGTTCAATCCGTAAACCCGGCGCACCCTGTCCAGGTGATTTGAAAACACCTTTAACCACCCGTTATTTGCAACAGAGTTATCCAAGGAGTGAGTCCGATGTACAACATCCTTGCTACGGTGCTCCAGACGTATACCGTTCCGATTTATAGCGACAATAATTCTGTGTGGCACCACATGTCCGACGCGCTCCATCAATCGCTGTACCGCGTACTTTCGTTGCTCATCGCCATTCTGCCGGGAATTCTGGCCTTTTTTGTCGCGTTCGCCATTTTCAGCCTGATTGGCTCGGCTCTCTCCGCTCTACTTCGTCGGGGGCTCACGTGGGTTCGGTTCGACGACCGCTTTGCTCGGACTCGCGTCAGTGCGGATTGGACACCTTCGAGTTCTCCAACGGAGATCATCGCGCGCGGTTCGTTTTGGGCCTGTGTTCTGCTGGGGCTCATCATCGGTGTTTCGGCTTTTGACGCGTCGTACGCCACAGGTAGTACGCTGCCGATATCCCTGCTGCCTTATTTAACGCATGCTGTGGGCGCGATCCTGCTCCTGATCTTTGGAACCATCATCGCGCGCTTCCTGGCCCGGTCCGTGCTGATCAGCGCCGTGAATGCCCAACTGCAGTACGCGCGTTTCCTGTCGCTTGGGGTCAAATGGCTGGTGCTGGTACTGACGGCTGCCATGGTGCTCGACCATCTTGAAATAGGCGGCGCAATTGTCGAACTGGCATTCGGCATTCTGTTCGGCGGAATCGTTCTCACGCTGGCCCTGGCTATTGGTCTGGGTTCACGCGACATCGTCAGCCGTTCGCTTGAAAGTCGCGTGGAACGGTCGGGAGATCGAGGCGTTTCACCCCACATTCCTCCGAGCGCTGGGCAAAGCGAAACCTTCCGGCACTTTTGATGATGTTCCAAAAGGCGGTTGAACGGGCAAATCTATGCCTCGGTCCAGCCGCCTTTGCGGTGCGTGCGGCTCACAGGCCCTATCTCGGCCAGATTTCTCCTTCCATATAACAACTCCGTCCCGGAGACGTTAGGTTACTTTAATCACCATTTCAGCAAATAGTAATATAATCTTAGTTACTTTTCCGAAACTCCCTGTCTATAATTTACTCAAATAAGCCCCTTAATAACCGTCCCGCCGCCCACTTAAGGGTCGTGTGCCGGTCTGCAGGACCGTCGGCTTGATGCCCGCCGGTAAACGAAATTTAGATCGATTCGCTATGGAGTACGTTTATGAGCCCCGCCGCTCCCCGCACGTCTGCTACTGATAACACTAACTTTACAAAAATTGCCCTGAAAGATCAGGCTTCAATCGAGACGGGAGAATGCGCGGAGGGAGCCAAGTTTTCAATCGGATGGCGGAGTGCCGTTGCGCGCCTTAGCCGCTGGGCCGGCGTCCTGGTTGGCTTCCTGATTTTCGCCACCTGCCTCATCGCGCAAACTCAATTTGGGAGCTTTGCCGTTGGTGTGTCCTCTGGCGCGGTATCGGTGAACGTAATGGCCATCGCAGCTGGCAGCGTATCCAATATTGAAGTACTGACCATGGGCACGTCGGGTTTGGACTACGTTCTGGGCACTGGGACGACCTCGTGCAACGGGGTTCTTTCTCCCAACAGCACGTGCACGGTGTCCGTTGCCTTTACGCCTAAGTATCCGGGAATCCGGCTAGGCGCGGTCGTCCTTCTCGACAGCAGCAATAACGTGCTGGGAACGACCTATCTGGAGGGCACGGGCCAGGGCGCTTTGGCTGTCCTCACTCCGGGCAACTACATTCCGGTGGCGGGCAATGGCGCCTGGGACCTTCCGGGTGACGGCCAGTTGGCGACGAACGCGGAATTGAACCAGCCTTCCAGCGTAGTCCTCGATGGCGCGGGCAACATGTACATCGCCGACAGTGTCCATAATCTGATCCGCAAAGTGACCGCGTCCACGGGCATCATTGCGACAATCGCAGGCAATGGAACGGCTGGTTATAGCGGAGACGGATCTCTAGCTTCGGCTTCGGTTCTGAACACGCCTTCAGGAGTCGCGCTTGATGGTGCGGGCAATCTCTTTATAGCCGATACCGGCAACAATAGGGTTCGCAAGATTTCTGCTGCTACGAGCCTGATCAGCACCGTCGCCGGCAACGGTTCAATCGGAGACAGTAACGGAGAGAACGTCGGTGACACGGGCCTCGCAACCGCCGCAAACCTGAATCAACCTTGGGGCGTCACCGTTGATGCGGCTGGGAATCTCTACATCGCCGATACGGCCAACCACCGCATTCGGTTGGTGACCATGAGCACCGGCACCATCACCACGGTGGCAGGAATTGGACATATCAATTCGGACGGCTCTGGGGCACCTACGTATCCCGCGACAATCGGGGATGGAGGGCTGGCAACCTCGGCTTATTTAAACCGGCCCTTTGCGGTAGCTTTCGATGCTTCTGGAAACATGTACATTCCGGATTCTCTGAATAATCGCGTCCGCGTGGTCAACAAGAACACTGGAAATATCACTACCCTGGCGGGTACCGGAATTGCCGGTTATGGTGGCGATGGTGGCCCCGCCAACAGCGCCGAACTTTGGGCTCCATCGGGGGTGATTGTAGACGTGGCGCAGAACGTTTACATCTCCGATACACAGAACAATGCAATCCGAAAAGTGAACGCGTCCGGCAGCACGATCTCGACCATCATCCGGAACGGTGCAGGGTACGACGAATTTAGCGGCAACCTCTATGTAACTTCGCTGTACGGCCCTATTGGTCTGGCTCTCGATGGAATGGGGAATGTTTATGTGGCCGACTACCTGTACATGCGCATTCGCGAGATTCAAAGCAATGTGAGCCTACTGAATTTCACAGGCACGCCGGTACGTCAGGGCCAAACCTCTTCAGCACAGCAACAGATGTTGGAGAACGATGGCAATCAGCCTCTTGACTTGACCGGGTTCACGCCCGACTCCAACGCTCAACTCGACCCGTCAACGACGACTTGCGGAACGGGTTCACCCTATTTGACACAAGACACAGCCTGCTACATCGGCGCAATCTTTGCCCCGTCCCTTACTTCAATCGGCGACCCGCTGTTTGCGAACATCGATGTTGCGGCGGTTTCGGTCAATGCCGTCAATGCACCGCTGGACATTGTGCTGGCCGGGGACGCAACGGCAATTAACTCGACGACGACGGTTCTGACCTCGAGCTTGAATCCCTCGAATTATGGTCAGAGTGTCACCTTCACTGCGGCTGTGACCACGGGTCCGAACACGGGCATTCTCGACGGAACGGTCACCTTCGTCGACACCAGCACCGGCATCACCCTGCAGTCGGCGGTGCCGGTGAACTCGGTAGGTCGAGCTTTCTACACGACTACGAATCTGGCCGTAGGAACGCATAACATCACCGCTTCCTACAGCGGAGACACGCTGCACTCTGCCAGCTCCACCACGACGGCTCTAGCACAGGTCGTAAACGAAGGCACGACAACCACTCTAGTCTCCAGCGCTAATCCTGCCCTGCTGGGAGCGAATGTCACCTTCACTGCGACCGTGACAGCTCCGGGGGGTGGGGGAGTTGTTCCAATCGGAACCGTAGTGTTTACCGACGGCAGTACGGTTCTCGCCACAGTCACCTTGAACGGCAGCGCGGTCGCGACGTATTCGACATCGACGCTGGCGGTCGGTCCGCACGCCATCAGCGCGGCTTACAGTGGCAGCACGCCTTACTATGTTTCCGCCAGCACGTCGGCAACACTGAATCAAGATGTTCAAGCCACCTCAGTCACAACGCTCGTGTCCAGCCTGAATCCATCCACCTATGGTGCGTCCATCACTCTCACTTCAGTCGTGACTTCGAACGGCACCATCGTTCCCACCGGGACAGTGGATATCAACGACGGCACGACTCGCATTGGAACCGTGAGCCTGGCGGGTACAACGGGCGTTGCGACATGGACCGTATCTTCGCTGATCGTCGGCTCTCATACGCTGACGGCCTACTACGAAGGCAATCCATACAATGCCCCTTCGACATCGGCTCCTGTCGTCCAGGTTGTCAGTCCAGCACAGACAACCACTGTCGTTACGGCGACACCTGATCCCGGAATTGCGGGGCGAGCCGTGCGTCTGACGGCAACTATCACCGAAACGAATGGATCGGGACAAATCACCGGCACGGTGACCTTCACAGAAGGCACCACGAATCTGGGCACAGTTGCCGTAAGCGGCGGCGCGGCTTCAATCAGTCCAGTATTGGCACCCGGCGCACACACCATCGTCGCAACTTACAGTGGCGATCGGAACAATAGCGCCAGTGTTTCGGCGGCGTTCCCCATCACGGTGATTCTCGCGACTACCTCAACGACCATCGCGTCCAGCGCTTCACCTGCGATCGTGTTGTCGTCTATCACGTTCACGGCATCGGTCGCCGGAAACGGCGGGATGCCGACCGGCGTGGTCACATTCAGTGCAGATGGCGCAACCATCGGCACGGGCACGCTGAACGCGAGCGGTGTCGCGACGTTCAGTACTTCAACGCTCGGAGTAGGTAGCCATACGATCACCGCAAGTTACGGCGGCGACGTCGACGACTCGTCCAGTTCCTCCGCCGCTCTCACCCAGATTGTCGGATCAATCCCGACCACGACGGGCCTGGGAGCCTCCGCCACTGCCGGTCCAAACCCACAGACTATCTTTGTCGCTACAGTGGTCGGGGCGTCAGGTCCAACTCCGACGGGTACAGTGACCTTCACCGACGGCTCAAAGTTCATCGGAAGTTCAACCTTGGACTCGACTGGTGTAGCCACACTTTCGCCGGACTTGGCCACGGGCTCCTACAACGTAGTCGCGAGTTACGGTGGCGACGCTATCCATGGCCCATCGACATCGCAAACTGAGCTGATTTCGAGCACCGCTGCGGGCTTCAACATTGTGGTTGCTCCGCCCAACCTGACACTGGCTGTTTCGCAAAATGGAACCCTTGGCATCACGGTAAGTTCAAACAATAACTTCGCGGACACCATCGGTTTGGGCTGTAGCTCTGTGCCGTTCGCCGTCAATTGCCACTTCTCCAGCAACACCATCAACCTGGCAGCGGGTGGATCGCAAACCATTCAACTCACCATTGACACCAACAATCCGCTGAGTGGTGGAACGACCGCGATGAACGCCAGCAAGGGCAGTTCTTCTCTGGCGGGTTTGTTCTTCCCAGCGAGCCTTGTTTTCGGCATCGTGTGCTGGCGGTTCAGAAGGAAGAATGCGGTAGTGCTCACCGCGCTGCTCGTGCTGCTGTTCTCGGGAGCCACGCTGGCGACGGGGTGCAGCGGTGGATTTAGCCAGAGCACGGCGGCACCGGGCACCTATTCAATTCAGGTAACCGGCGTAGGCGCCAACAGCAACATCACGCACTACGGGACCGTAACATTAACCATTACAAAGTAAGAATTCTTCGCGTCAGCAGCATCGATTGAAGCCAGCAGGCGCGCTCATAAGTCTGCCCGGTGTCGGCAGGTCGGGCATATTAGATAGAAGGGAATTGGTTGCAGGAGAGAAATGAAGACTATACCTAGATCGATTCCGCCTCGAAGCGGCTCACCCGCGGAGCTGCTGCAAAGGATGATCGTGCTCGCTGCCTCTATGCTTTTAATCGCGGGCCCAAAATTTATGTACGGCCAAGCGGCCGAGTCGGCCAATGCCGGAAGAGCCTATCTGTGGGCAGGCGCCGGCGTGTCGGGTTATTACGAACAATATGGGGCGCGGAAACTGCTTGGTGTCACCGGATTCGTCGATGCAGACACGATTCGCCACTTTGGTGTTGAAGCTGAAGGGCAATGGCTGGACTTTCACCAGGTCGCGAACGTGAATGTTCAAACCTACATGGCGGGGCCGAGATATCACTTCGACAAGGGAAAATTTCAGCCGTACGCCAAGGGCTTAGTGGGTATGGGTGAGTTCAACTTTCCTTATAATTACGCGCATGGAAGCTACCTGGTGATCGCTCCGGGGATCGGCGTCGATTACCGCCTCAATCGTCGCTGGGGCGTGCGAGCCATCGACTTCGAATATCAATATTGGCCCCAATTCACCTTTGGTGCGATGTCATCGGTCGGAATCACCACGGGTATTCGCTACCGGATTTTCTAGACTGGTGCGCGGCCGTGTAGATGCCTTACATTCCACCCGGCATATCGCCGTTGTGGATGAAGCATTCGTGGATCGCGGCAGCCGGCGCATTCGGCCATTTGGCCTTCATCAGGTCGTCTTCACTCAATTCATGCAGAGCGAAGTCAATCGTCCCATCCGCATGCACGGTTCCCTTCATGTACCCATACACGAATGTTTTTGAAGCTTTGTCTGCTTCCTTGGGCAATAGATAACGATGCGCGCCGGCTGTGCCGATGATCCATCCAGGAACGATCTTCTTGGTGTGCAATTTCCAGTAGGGCGTGTTGAAGATATCGGGCGAGTAGTAATGCGAATGACTCGCGATCAGGTAAACGTGCTTGCCGGAGACCTGGGCATCATAGAACCAGCGGTAGACCATTTCTCCGGTGTGCACTCCCAGTTCCCAGTCATCCATGGCGTGGTTCGAGCTACTCGAGTGAGGCAACGCCTCGTGCATGCCCGCGACAATCGTGTGAATGCCTGAATGGGCATCCAGATCGTGGTCGAGTGTGTCGCGCAGCCAGTGGAGTTGCGCATCGGTGAACTCATCGTGGCTGGAGTTGTCGAGCGTGATGAAGTCCACACCATTTTGGGTCCAGTGGTACCACGGCCCGGTTGGCGCACCTTCGGCTCCGTCGGCAGTGCGCTGCGCAACAATCTCCGGGCGTTCCAGCCACTTTGAGAACTTGGCAACGTAGCCTTCGCGCGTCATCGGTGCGACAGTTTCGTGATTGCCGCGCCCCAGGAAGACGGGGAATGCACCAAACGGATCAAGCTGATGAGTGATGAAGTCGTCCCAGGCACGCTGCTGATATTCGGTCTTGGAAAGTTGCGTTCCTGCCGGCAACATGGCCAGCAAATCTTGATCGGGTGCGGACATGGCGCGGAAGTCCCCCAGGTGCCAATAAAACGCGTCCTTCTCCGCCTTGACCTTGGAGGCAATCACCGGCATCACAAAGTCGCCGCAATTGCGGCTATCGCCTGAGACCGCAAACGCCCAGCTCGAATCGGCCTTCTGAGGTGCGGCATTAGCCGGGAACAGCCCTAAAGCGAGAGCGGCCGCAGATAAGCACAACGTGTAGGGAACGGTCAGCCTGAACATGCCTCCAGCATAACCCGGCCTCACGCAACAGTGATAAGCGAGAGTTTCGGGAGGCGGCGAGTCACTCCGACTAGTCTGCGAGGTGGTTGAGATTCCAAGATCGCGTACCGCATTAAGGTAAGCTTGTTCGGGATGTGATTCGAGTCGCGGAGCGGACATTCCTGCATTCCATAGTCTCAGGATGAGGGGCGCACCGGAAACAGTCGCCCGGAAACAGGAGCTTTCACCATGGCCTATGTGATTACCGACGCCTGCACCAAAGACTTCGTTTGCGTAGCGGAATGTGCGACCGCTGCCATCGCGCCCACCGTGGGCGATCCGAAAGCCGGAACCGTATCGCAGGTTTTCATCAATCCCGATGAGCTTGCGAACCATGCCAAATCTCTGAATTAGTGCTCAGGCTTGGCGGGTGTGTCGGCAGTCGGCGCAGGCGCAGCCGACGCAGCAGCGGGGGGTGCCTGGGCAGCAACAGCCGGCGCGGGTCCTTGACTTCCAGCCAGCAAGAGCATCACTGGAAGCGTAAGAGTCTGTACTGTTCCAGGGTCGTCTCTAAGCTTGAGGTAGAGCACGCCATTGGCCGGGTGCGGCACCGTAAGTTGAGTTCCAGTGAAATCTGCCGGCACCTCGGTGGGGTTGCTGAAATCTTGCGCCGCGGCGATCGATTCTGCCAGGAACAGGTTCGCCCCCATGAGCGTGCACGGCTTTGTCGCCGCATGCGGGCAGCGCAGCTCCTTGAACCCGGGCTCCCGAACCAGCGTTCCCAGAGGCACCCAGTCACTCGCCATTCCGTCGGGAGAAAGTTCACGTGCCCGCAGGGGTCCAAAGGCAGAGAAGCCGAAGCGCGTCAATGGTTCGACCGTACCCAGAGCCGTCTTCGCGTCCTCGAGAATCAGGCCACCGTCAGACAGGGTTAGAACCGTCCGGAAGCTGCCGTCGACCGCTGCAACTTCGACGCTGCCATTACGCGGAAAGCTCTGCGGCACCACGGATTTGAGAAAGAACACGAGACGCGATCCTAGAGGCACATCCTCCACGTTGCCTAGTTGAACAGGTGAAGGCGGCTGGTTCCCATCATCCTGGGTGCCCTTGCTCATCAGCGTAACTTGCGGCCGCGGAGGCTCAACTGTGACCGGTACTTTGAGTTGACGCCCGTCGCGTAACTGGACCTTCGCGGAATAGTGTTCGGACGGATCCAGATTGATGGTCGCCCCGTCCGTGTTCATGGTGAGTTGGTCGAAGTCTTGTACACGGGCCAGACCGGCGGGTTCCCACGTGATCCCTTCCACACTGGCCTTGGCCACTTCATCGAGGCGCGTACCTTTGAGGAGTGCGCCATGGTCTCCGGCACTCAGCGTCAATCGATCGAGCGATGCCGCTTCCGCATAGGCATTGAGGCTCAGCGTATCGGGCTTATCAACGCCATACTGGCGAATCTCGAGGGAAACCGGACCGGGAGTCGCATCTTTCATCTCCATGGTCACTTCGAGCAATTCGGGCTTGGGAGATTTCCAGGTGAGCGGCAGGGTATTGCCGTTGCTGGAGCTCTCTTCGACTTTAGAGACGCACAGCGTGCTTTCGCCCTGGATGTGCAGCTTGTCCTCACGGCCGACCACGAGCGCGGATTGGTCATCGGCGGATAGAACCCAGTGCGCAGATCCGGCCGACAGCAGATGGTAATGAGGTCCTTCCCAGTCGTCGAATCCCCATTTTCCGTGGACCACGCCCGTCAATTCTCCGGGAGGCAATGCAGGCAGCGGCTGCTGGAGGACCAATCCCCCTTTTGAGGGGTCGGTGGTGAGAGGCAAATCGAGAACCTGGTGCTGCACCTCCAGGTGCAGTTTCAGGTCGTGGGCAAGTTCCGTACCGAAAACGAGAGGCGCACCTTCCGCATTGAAAACCAGGCCCGGCTTCTGGGCGCACACTTCTTCACTTGTGACCGGGTGAAGGGGAGGCGCGTTCGAGGGTCCGACGGGCGGTAATGCCACAACCACAACCGACTTGGGATCGCGAAACGATGGAGGCACATTCAGACGGAGATTCAAAGTGTCTTTGGTCGAAAGCGCCAGTGCGGGAATGTATTGAAAGTGCGCGGTGTGCAGAGACGCCAGAATCTTGGCTGTATCGACAATTGCGCCGACGTAGGGGCTGTAAACGCCACCTCCGCCCATTCCCGAGTAGCTCAGCTGGTTCATCAGGTCGCCAGTGGTGCCGTTGGCCAGTTGAGAAACCACCGATTGCGCGTTGGCGTCGTCGAGCACCATGCCGTCAGTGTGCTGCGCCAGGCAGGGCGCCTGCTGGTCGGTTGGCTTGTCGAAGCACTGCTGGTCTAATTTGATGCCCAACGATCGGGCGGCCAACTCGGCACGATCCTTCAAGGTCTTGGGATCAGTTTGTACCGTCACTCGAACTTCGGCGAGGTAGGCGTCGAGCCTCATACGATCCCAGCTTGCAGCCTGGAGATCCTGGGTGGCGCGAACGAAGGCGCCGGGCCTTCCTCGAACAGCGGCACGCAGTGTGCTGAAGTCGCCCCCGGTTTCGGGAGCCAAGAAGATGAGTGCTTGTTGCGCCTCTTGAGGCACGGTTACAAAGGCACCCTCCTCACGGGCAGCGCGTGTCCATGTCTCAACGCGCGTGAACCAGTCTAGAGGAGGAGGATTGGTAGAACCGCGGAGGAAGGCAACCACCAGGACGTAGCGGGCTGACTGACTTTCGGGCAGATCAGGATGAATCCAGAGTCGGTCCCCCGGCAGCAGATTAGCCGCTTGACTGATGGGGAGCGTGACGTCGCCCCGCTTTACATGCACGTCGACTTTAGGGCCCGTTAGATCAAAGGCCGGACCATCGGCGTACAGTCCGGTTACTGCAGTCACCCAAAGCAGGAGCTGCGAGAGCACAAATAGCGGCAAACCTCGGCGCATACTGCTATTGTACGGAGATCACCCGTCGACGCCAACGCATACAAGTTTCATGGGGTTGGGTACTTCGGGTTTAAAATATTGCAACCCCCTTGAAGCCGCGAAGCTGCAGTGTACAATAACGTTTAAACTAGTAAGGGGATAGTTTCTTTTTCTGAATAGGTAGATCTTTTCTCAAGTTGAGCTTTTCTCAAGTTCAGTTGAATTGCATCACTAACAGCACATTGAATAGTGCTACAGATCGCTTTAAGCCAAAGCCATTGATTGATTTACATCTATTCGGGAAGGGCTGCGGGTCCTGATGATTTGCAGGATGAATATCGCCTGCATCGCGTAGCGCATGGTCCGGATTTTGGCCGCCAGGCCTTAAGGAACACGCCGACATCGGGAGTCTGGGGACGCGGTTAAACGGAGAAGAAAGCATGAAATCGACAAGAGCAGTACAGAGCAACATAGACGTAAGTAATATGAGTATTCCAGATGCGGAAGAGATTATTGAAGAGGCGTTAAACGAGCTTTCTTTCTCACAAGATCCAGGCATGCTTCGGGCGCTCCGTTTCCTGGCACCTCCCGGCTATCAAGCGATTGTTGAGCTATGCAGCGAGAACGGCCGCAGTAAGCGGCGGAATTCCAATGCCGACTCCTGGTCTCCTGAAGAAGATGAGGTTCGCATTTATTTCGAGCGCATTGACGATGGGGAGTCGGCGCCTCGGCATGTGCGCAGCTCACCCCGTGCGGTGGTAGATCATGGCTACGATGACGACAATGACAGTCAGGAAACTGTCATCCCTGCCGACCTTGATGCGCGTGTAAAAGAATTGTGCTCAGCATTGGCTGAGGCGGAGCGGGGCGGACATGCGTTCATTGCGCTGAAGTGGTTTCGTGATTCATTTTTGCCGCGCAAGGCATTCCGCTGGAACCAGAATCCCGAATCGCGCCAATCGATCCTGGCCGAGGCTATTCAGCGCGGAGTCGTGGTCACCAGCAAAATCGCCAACCCCAAGACCCCGGCATATCCCACGACCACCATTCGCTTGAATCGCATTGAGGCGGGGATTCCCGAAGAGGCACAACGGTTCCATCCGGTTTCGGTTCATGGGGACACGCTGGCAGCGGTCATTGAAGAGGAACGGGGGGTCCTGTGAGCTGTTACTTCCTCGAGGCCACGGCGTTTGCCAAATTGTTTGTGCGCGAACCTGGGACCGATGCGTTAATCCGTCTGATGGAAACCATCGAGGATAACCGCAAACTCATTTCAGCATCGACTCCGTTGGAAGTGTATTCGGCGATCCGGCGCCGCGAGCGGGCGGGTGCGATCAGTCCCGAAAACGCTGCGGCGGCGCTTGAGATCCTGCGGCTGGAGTCGGCCCGCACCGTGCAGGAACCTTTGAATCCTGCCGTTCTTGAGTGTGCACGCCAATTGCTAGACCGGACAGGACTGCGCTGGCCCGACACACTTCAGTTGGCCGCAGCGCTGGTGGCTCGGGACATGTTTCAGGGGACGGAAATTATCTTTGTTTCGGCTTCGGCTCAACTGCTGGAGGCCGCAAAAAGTGAAGGCCTGCACGCGATTGATCCCGTCACAGAGCCGGAATTGATGAAGGCTGAAGCCGAGCCAGTCTAGCTAAGCGCGGCGCACCGCCACTCCCTATTTCACATAAATTTCGCATCGAGCCTTGATGCTCTCCGGCTAGGTTGGAGAGTTTTCGAGCCAATCTGCTTGCGCCGCAAATGGATTGGTTTTCGAACTAGACGAGTTATGGTGCGAGGTCCTGCCTCAGAACTGACCCGACAAGCTTTTTAAATGACTTTGCATCGCGTCCGCGGACTCCATTGCGCTGGGCAGGAGAGCATGATGGATGATGGTGAAAAGCGTGGAGACCACGAACCTTTTCACTAGCAGGGGAGGCAGAGTTTCGATCTTTACCCAGGGACTGTCAAGCAAACAAATACGACGGCCGGTCATGCGCACCCATTTCTGGGTGGTCCAGTCGGTAAGATTTCCTCTAAGTCTCCCAGCCAGATCACCGGGCCATTATTGCATGCAGGCGATTAAGGCTTGGCCGTTCCATAGTTAGGCAGCCGCGGTGTGAACCTGCGCACAATAAACTCCTGAAGAAGATTCTGAATCGCGCTCCCGCCGATGCCGATGACGGTGTCGGTAATCGTCAGTTCCAGCCCATCGCGATTCGCAGCAGGATAATAAAGATTCGAAATGCCACCGGAGGCGAGGCTGCCTGCGATGCCCGAATAATTTACCTGCCAATGCCCGTTATCCCCTTTACAAACCACCGCCATCGCAATGGCGTGGAACGCCCGAGAACGCATTGTCCCCGTCCCCTTGTAGAAATAGCGCGGGTCCTGCTTGAGGAGGGACGGTAAGATCGCGCCGCCGACCATGGTGCTGATGAAGTTATCAGCATAGTTAGCGCCGTACCGCTTCGCGTATCCCTGTGTGCCTTGCCCGTAGCCGCTCAAAGAGTTATTCGCCTGCTCAAAACCTGCCACGATTCCTGAAGCCACAAATGACATGGGATCGATCGAGGATTTCCAGGCCAGGTCGAACTTCTGCTTCTTGGTGAGCGACGGCGCGTTGGGCGCATACACCACGTAGAAGTTGGGAAGAAATCCCAACACCTTCTGCTGCTCCTCGGCCCGCACTTCTTCCTGCGCAATCTCCTGCGGCGACGCTGTGACCATCACCTCGTTGGCTTCGGTGCCCATCAACAGCACGATCGACCGCGCATCAAAGTGTTCGCCCGCGCGCAAAACACCCGAGACCACCTTGGATGTGAAGCCGTTTGCTGAAACTGTGAGTTCGAAAGCTCCCGGCCGGACGACACTGAAGTCGAATCGCCCGTCGCTGTCCGTAGTCGCTACTCGCGCCGGTGCCGAATTCCCGTTTGTGTAAGCGAGCGAAACGCTGACACCCTCATAGACCGCACCCTCCGGGCTAACCACAAACCCGTGAATGTCACCATCTGCAGCTGGCACTCCCGCTGGTTCAACGCCGGCCCCGATGGTTGCAACGCCGGGAATCGCTGTTGGCGAATGCGCGTCCGGATTGGACTGCGACCAGCTGCACGTCGCGACGCCAGCCCACATCGCCAGCGCTAACAACCGCGCGCAATGCCGGGATACCGTGCAGCGGTCATGAAGTGCCGCCGTCAACTTAGCGAGCGTATGGGCCAGGTTCTACCTCTGATTGTCAAACGCGAATCGCACGAAGGGCATAGTTGTCGCGAAGGGGACTCTCTGAGTTTAGACGAGGGGTGGCCGCATTCCTAGTTACCAACAGGGCGATTTGGCTGGCATTTTCGTGTATACCGTTCGAAAAGTGAGGTACCGATCCTCGATCCACGATTCTGGGTTAGTCCGTCTGCGGAGTCGAAGAGGCCAGCGCTGCCCCGCCCTCAATGTGCTCACTAGGACGCCGCAACTTCCAGATCCCATAACCCACGCCCGCCACCATCAGCGTCACGAACGTCCACAAGAGGGGAGCGGACCATTTCTCTAGTGTTCCAGACCACAACCGCATCACTCGTCGTCCGTACGCAACGGCCAACCACGCTACCAGGCTGTAACGCAGCACCCGTGCTAACCCGAAGACCGGCAGAAAGCGCTTTAGCGAAACCTGCAGCGCCCCCGCAGCCAGCAGAAACGGCGAAAGCGGGATCGGCGGCGGCAGCACCGCTGGAAGGAACACCGCCAGGATCGGGTGCCGCTCTGCCCAGACCGTGATACGGTCAAGCAGCCTCGGGGGAACATATCGCTTCAGAGCCGCCTCGCCGCCTTTGCGGCCCAAATGCCACGTCGTGTATCCGCCCAGCAGGCTTCCCACAATCGCAATCGGCGCCAGCATCCACGGGTTGCCACGGTGCGAAACCAGCCACAACAACACCAGATCCGTGCTTCCCGGCACAGGCATGGGGATGATGGACGAATCCACCACAGCCACGAGAAACAGTCCCAAAGGACCCAGATGCGTGAGCCAGCGGAGAATTCCGGAACGGTGCGCTTGCGTCGCCGATCGATGAGAAAGTCCTTGAAAGAGGCTCACCTTCGGTTGGACGTCCGTTAGTTCTCATCGGTCGCTTACGGGGTAGAAGTTCCCGTTCAGCGAGCTTCTTACTGCCTCATCCACACCCAGAAAGCAAAAAAGCTCAGAGGAAATTTCCCTTAAAGTGAATCCGAAGACAGGAAATAATCTGACGACGGATTAGTTCAAGGCAGTTACTCCTAAGTCGCTAAGCCTGAAGTGAGTTAGTCCAAAGAGGCGGCAGTCTGGCAGGATGTTGATCCGAGCCGGAATGGCTGCCAAAAGCACTGATCACGCCTGACCGTTCCGTTCTCCGTGTGACGTAAGATACCCTAGCGACAGGAATGCCTTCCCCGCCTCAAATGCCGCGGCGCGGCCTTGAAGCCTTTGAATCGCGCGATTTCAGGCTCTACCAATTGGCGCGCGTGGCAGTGATTCTCGGCGCTGAAGCCCAGTCAGTAGCGGTTGCCTGGCAGGTCTACTCCATCACCCACCGCGCCTTGGATCTCGGCTATACAGGCCTGGCCATCTTTCTACCCGGGCTCCTGTTCCTTCTTCCCGCCGGGCATGCCGCAGATCGCTCTGACCGGCGCCAGATCATCCTGCTCTGCTATGGCCTTCAGATCCTGTGCACCATCGGGCTCTTCATCCTGACGCGCACCGCCATCCAAAGCGTCTATCCCATCTACGGCGTCCTGCTTCTCATCGGCACCGGTCGCGCCTTCTCAGGACCTGCCAGTTCCGCCCTGATTCCCCACCTTGTACCTGAAAAGCACTTCGTTAATGCCGTCACTTGGGGCGGAGCCATTTTTCAGCTCGCCAACACCATGGGGCCCGCCCTTGGAGGCGTCTTGTTTACGTTGCCGCTGACCCGACTCCTTCCCGGTTCGGGGCTGGAAGGCGCCGGAATCGTGTACCTCTTCACCCTGCTCACTCTCGTCTGGTTCCTAGCTCTCATCGCCAGTCTGCACGTCCGCCTCGGCCGCATGGAACACCGAGCCACTACGCTCAAAGTCGTTCTTGCCGGGTTCCAATACGTTTGGCGCATGCCCATGCTCCTGGGCTCGTTCTCACTCGACCTCTTTGTCGTACTCCTCGGCGGAGCCGTTGCACTCATGCCCATCTTCGCCAATGACATCCTGCACACTGGCCCCCGCGGACTGGGCATGTTACGCGCTGCACCGGCAGTCGGAGCCCTGGCGACTTCTCTTCTGCTTGCCCGCTTCCCCTTCCGCCGCAAGGCGGGCGCACGCTTGTTCATCTGCGTAGCTCTGTTCGGAGTGGCAACGATCGTTTTCGGACTTTCCCACAGTCTCTGGCTGTCACTTGCCGCGCTGGCCGTCAGCGGAGCCGCCGATATGATCAGCGTCATCATCCGCGGTTCCGTCCTTCAACTCGCCACCCCCCCCGAAATGCGCGGCCGGGTCAGCGCCGTCAACTCCCTTTTTATTGGAGCTTCCAATGAGCTGGGCGAGTTTGAAAGCGGCCTCACGGCTCACTGGTGGGGTGTCGTTCGCGCTACGGTGGCCGGTGGCGTCGGCTCCCTGGTCATCGCTGGATTGTGGTCTATCCTGTTTCCCAACCTCCGCCACGCGGACGAACTGACCGCTGCGAGCCTTCGCGCCCAAGCCCCTGTCGAGCCAGCAGAATCGGCGCGCTAGGCCTCGGCTGGCGGAAGACTGTCACGCTGAACGATCGCCTGCTCAATATCCGAGCGTCGTCCCTCACAGAAATTGTCATCCTGAGCGAAGACGAAGGATCTGCGGTTTGGGCTTCTGTCCCCCAGGGACCGGATGCACTTCACCCAACCCACACAAGCGAACAACCTATTTGCGAAGGGAACTATATACTTGTCTCGACTAACTCCCGTAACTAAAATAGGGC
>CZKL01000060.1_pt1 | contig 51857 bp, 37 predicted proteins | sample 1122441 | NCBI WGS metagenome assembly CZKL01 (sample SAMEA3539301, study PRJEB10725) | soil metagenome | biome: tundra; feature: field; material: soil | place: USA | collected 2010-05 | depth 0.15 m
GGCAGTTTACGCGCTCAAAGGCACGCCGGAAATTCGGATACAAAAGAAACCAAATCACACGGTCAGAGACCTAGTCTGTTCCGGATTGCTTCCATATTCTTCCTGCAAATCGACAAGCTATAGCTCGATACTCACCGGCCATGTTTTCCAAATGTCGGAACAATAATCCCGGATCGACCGGTCCGATGAGAACTTGCCAATGCGCGCCACGTTCAGGATGGACATCCGGGTCCACGCATCCTGGTTCGTGTAGGCCAGGCTCACCGTGTCCTGGCAATCGATGTACGACTGGTAATCGGCGAGAAGCATATAGTCATCATTCGTCAGTAAAGAGTCCACCAACGGCGCGAACAGATTCTTGTCGCCATGAGAAAGCTCTCCACTGATCAATGAATCCAACACTTCACGCAAATTTGTATTCGACTCGTAAATGCCGCGCGGGCTGTAGCCCTGGCGCATTTGCTGCTCGACCTCAGAGGCCGTAAGCCCGAACAGGAAGAAGTTATCTGCCCCGACTTCTTCACGGATTTCGATATTCGCGCCATCTAGCGTGCCAATGGTGATCGCACCATTCATGGCGAACTTCATGTTGCCTGTTCCAGAAGCCTCTTTGCCAGCCAGAGAAATCTGTTCGGATACATCGGCCGCGGGGTACACCCTTTGGCCCAGCTTGACGCTGAAGTCTGGCAGGAAGACGACCTTCAGCCTTCCCCTTACGATCGGATCCGAATTAATAGCTTCTCCAACAGAGTGGATCAGCTTGATGATCAGCTTGGCCATGCGATATCCCGGAGCCGCCTTGCCGCCAAAGATGAAAGTCCGGGGCACGAACACCGCATTCGGGTCGTGCTGGATGCGTTTGAGAAGAGTGAGAATGTGGAGAACCTGCAGGTGCTGACGCTTGTACTCATGCAGCCGTTTGACCAGCACATCGAAGATCGAGTCGGGGTCGGCCGTAATCCCCAACTGGTCGTGGATATATGTGGCAAGCTGAACCTTGTTGTCCCGCTTGATCGCTCTCCATTCCTGGCAGAACTCCGCATCGGCAATCAGGGGCTCCAGGCGGCGCAACTTCTCAATGTCGCGTATCCACGCCGAGCCAACCCGCGCCGTCAGCAGTTCGGCCAGCCGGGGATTGCTCAACACCATCCAGCGACGTGGTGTCACCCCGTTGGTCTTGTTCGAGAACTTCTCCGGAGTGAGCGCATAGAAATCGTTGAGCACATTCGTCTTCAATAGTTCGGTGTGCAGCGCCGCCACCCCATTGATCGCATGACTTCCCAGCGAAGCCAGATGTGCCATGCGCACGGACTTCTCGCCGCTGGCCCCGTTTTCATTGATCAGCGAAAGCCGCTGCGCGCGCCCCTCGTCGCCGGGGAACCTCTGCCGCACATCGATCAGGTGCCGTCGGTTGATCTCTTCCACGATCTCAAGGTGACGCGGCAGCAACGAGCCGAACAGGCTGCGAGGCCACTGCTCCAACGCCTCAGGCAAAAGGGTATGGTTGGTATAAGACAATGCGTGTTGCGTGACATGCCATGCGGCATCCCACTCCATGGAATGCTCGTCCACCAGCAGCCGCATCAATTCCGCCACCGCGATCGCCGGGTGCGTGTCATTCATCTGAATGGCGAAGTTTCGATGCAACTCTGCCAATGGCCGGTTTTGCGCGGCCTGTATGCCCAGGATGTGCTGCAGGCTGCACGAGACGAAGAAGAACTGCTGGGCCAGCCGCAATTCCTTGCCCTTAACATCTTCGTCGTTCGGATAAAGAATCTTTGAGATGTTCTCTGACGACACCTTGTCAGCGACCGCGCCAATGTAATCCCCATGATTGAAAATCTCGAAATCGAAACTTTCAACGGCCTGCGCTGCCCACAGACGCATCGTGTTCACGGTATTGGTCCGGTAGCCCAGAATTGGCGTATCGTACGGAACCCCGCGCACAACTTTATTCGGAATCCACATCACCCTCAACCGCCCATCGGCGTCGTTATGGGTCTCAGTGCGTCCGCCCAGCTTTACTCCAAATCCGTCCTCGGGCCGCTCTAATGCCCAGGGATTGCCAAGCCGTAACCAATTGTCGGTAGACTCCACCTGCCATCCATCGCGAATCTGCTGGTCGAAGATCCCGTACTCGTAACGGATGCCATAGCCGATTGCGGGAATGTCCAAGGAAGCCAGAGAATCCATGAAACAGGCGGCAAGTCGGCCCAGTCCTCCATTGCCTAACCCGGGCTCTTCTTCCTGTTCGATCAGAACGTTTAGGTCGATGCCCAGCTGACGCATGGCCTGCTCTGTCTCGTCGAAGATTCCGAGATTGATCAGGTTGTTCGCCAGATGAGGACCGGTCAAGAATTCTGCCGACAGGTAACAGACCACGCGGACATCCTGCGCCTGGTAGTTCTTTAGCGTCGATATCCAGCGCTCCACGATTCGGTCGCGCACAGTGTGCGCAAGCGCCAAATAGAGGTCGTTCACTGTCGCCCGCTCGAACGACCTGCCTTGCACAAAAAACAGGTTGTCCAAAAACGACTGGGCAAGCGCATCGGCGCCAAGAGCCGTTCTCTGACCCTTTTGAAATCCCGGCTGCGGAAGTATTTGACCAAGGCTTTTTGACATCGTTGCCCTCGCTCCAAGCTGAGCTTGGAGGTCGATTGATCGAACCGATTTTCTCACAATCGTCCTGTACCCTTAACGATACGCCGTGGAGAGCCGCCAATTAGAAAGTGCATGACTATCTTGGGTTCAATTAGGGAATCAACACGCATTTTAGTACTCACCTGAAGCTCAGCGTAATTAGCGTCAGCGATGCCGTCTGTCGGCTGAATCCGTGACCGTGTATCCTCACTTGTCGCTAATCGCCAACGCACTCACCGACACCGATTAATACCCGAAAGCGTGCGGACTGTCGTCCTGTTTTGGGGTGAATATTGGCTCTTCCCCTCGAAGACAGGAGGCTACTTCCACTCAAAGGACCTGCTCCACTGGTCTTTCGTTGAAGCTCATGGCTATCCCGTGGAGAAATATGCGCCCACAGCCCTCGTCATGGACGGCAAACTCTATTTGACCAATGGAGAAGGCAACACGAACATCTACGTCACAGACGACCCGGCATCTGGGAATTGGACAACCGCCGGAGACTTTGGAACTGCTTATGGCGACGCCGACCTCTTCCTCGACGACGACGGTCGACTCTTCATGTATGACGGACTTAGCGACAAGACTCCCCTGCGCGTTACCGAACTTGACCCGAAGACGTTTCAGAAGATTCGCCAGGTGGAGATCCCTCAGGCCCGTTCAGAAGCTACGCGTGGCTGGGAAGTGCCGGGCGACACGAATGAACACACGAAGATGGCGGCGTGGATCGAAGGCTCATGGATGAACAAGCACGACGGGACGTATTACCTTCAGTTCGCAGCGCCCGGGACTCAGTTTAAGACCTACGGCGATGGAGTCCTGACCAGCAAAGATCCAATGGGCCCGTTCACGTACGCTCCCTACAGCCCCTTCTCCTTCAAGCCCACTGGATTTATTAGCGGCGCCGGCCACAGCAGTACGTTTGCCGCTCTCGATGGACGCTTTTTGGCACATTGCCACGATGAGCATTTCTCGTCGTCATCCGTTCCAGCGCCGCCTCGGACTCTTCCCTACACAATTCACCAAGGACGGCCAACTCGTTACGGACACTCATCTCGGTGACTACCCCCACTACATCACCGGAAACCGCGGTCTCGTAGGTTGGATGCTGCTGTCACGAAAAAAGCCTGTTACTGCATCTTCAGCTATCGACAGGCATGCGCCTGAACTCGCCGCGGACGAGGATGTCCGCACATGGTGGTCCGCAAAAACGGGTGACGCGGGCGAATGGTTCCAACTCGATCTTCAGACAGAGAAAACGATTGAAGCGTTCCAAATCAACTTCGCCGATGAGGGCAGTATGCAACTCGGGTTGACCAACGACGTTTATCGCTACGCTCTTGAGGTATCGAGCGACTCCCGCACCTGGCGCACTGTCGTAGACCATGAAAAGGACGGGCTAGATGCTCCGGACGATTATGAAGTTCTACCCCAGTCCGTGCGCGGCCGCTATGTCCGTATTCGCAATATTCATTCGCCGAACAACGCGAAATTCTCGCTCTCTGATCTGCGAGTCTTCGGAAAAGGAAGCCTTGCATTGCCGGAGAGGGTGGCGGGCATTCAGGTGCAGCGTGAGCCGAATGACACGCGCAATGCCACCGTCACTTGGAAGCCCTCGCAACGTGCCGAGTTTTACATTGTGCGCCTCGGCACCAATTCGAAGGAGTTGACATTGAACTACCAAGTGTACGATGGCGCGACCACGCTGACGGTACCGAGTCTCAACACCGGCGTTTCCTATTTCGTAACAGTGGACGCGGTGAACGAAAGCGGAATCAAATCCGGGCCACCATCCGTCCCGGTTCGATAGCGATCCTCTGGCGCACCGTCTGCCGAACTCACCAGTCCAAACTCCGCTTGGCATGGAATAAACGTGCCAGCGTCTGGTAATCATCGGCGGCTAAGTTGCTATTGCCCGGTCGAACTCAACCCTCGGGTGAGAATCTCCTCGAGGAGCTTCACCTGCGCACCATCGGCGATTGGTCGCACCTCGAAGCGGTCGCCGAGCTCCATCGTCACCGGAGTATTCACATCAAGTGCCGGCCAATTCACCAGCCCGTCTCCATTTGGATTCCCGGTCTTGACGAAATTGGCCCAGTAACTCGTGGTCTTCTCCGCAATCGCGTAGTCCGCCGGCTCCCATGGACGCTTCGCACCGGCCAGGCTGTTAAACACGTACGGAAGCTCAGACGAATGGAATGCCCTGTACAGGTCTCGATTCGGCCCTGGCAGCGGATGATCCCACAGGTACGTGTAGACGGGCGTCTTCGAATGCGCCGCCCGCTGCGCCGCCCACATGAACATGGACACCATTTTCTGCGCGCGAGCGCTATCGATCTGCGATTTGCCCGGCGTCGATGCCGGGTACAACTTCAGAAACTCGTCCGCCAAGTCACCCGCCGGAATCAAGCCGAAGAAACTCGCTGGCCCGCCCACCGACGGACGCCGCACTTCGCGCTCAAATTCTTCGGGCGTTCGCTTGCCGTATTTCGGATCGACACTGCCTTCATCAGCGCACCATCCCGTCAGCGTCGCGACGTCGTTCTGCTTGCCCTGCGCAATCACTGCGCTGACGCTGTCGGGCACGAGCGACCCGTCGACCACGGGGCTCCACCGGAATGCCGCGCACTCCACCGGCGCCATGAGCAGGTACACCGGCATCGCTCGTAGCTCTTTCAGCGATCCAGCTCCTTTCGCGGCCTGGAACTTCACGCCGTCCTTCTCCGCGTCTGCCTGAGGCAGCAGCATGTTTGCAATGCTCGAGCCGCTCTCCGCGATCGCCCCGTGGAACAGCCCTTTCGCGAGCGGCGACACGATGAGCGCATGTACCGCCATCGCTCCTGCCGATTGTCCGCCGATTGTCACCCGCGCCGGATCGCCGCCGAACCCCGCAATGTTCGCCTTTACCCACTCGAGCGCGGCCACTGTGTCCAGCAGTCCGTAGTTGCCAGACGAATGCATGTCGGATTCACGTGTCAGTTCAGGATGTGCGAAGAAACCGAAGACTCCGAGGCGGTAATTGATCGTCACCACCACGATCCCTTTCCGTGCCAGAGCCTCGCCGTTGTAAAGCGCCACGGACGTGGACCCCTGGTCGAATCCGCCGCCGTGTATCCACACCAGGACGGGCCGCTTTCCTTCGGTACTCTCGGTCCACACATTTAAATAAAGGCAGTCCTCGCTTCGCTCGTTCTGGTCCATGTATTCCTCAGTCCATGGACCCAGCGAACTCGGGGAAGCCTGCATGCAGGATCGCGAAAAGTGGTCCGCCTTCAGGACACCGCTCCACGGTGCGGCCGGCTTCGGAGCGCGCCATCGAAGATCGCCCACCGGCGGTGCCGCGTAGGGAACGCCCTTGAAACTGATGAGCGTACCGTCGCTGCTCGCCACGCCTGAAATCTTCCCACTGTTTGTGTTCACGATGGTCGAACTCTGCGCTGTCGTGCTGGCCCCAAGGTGCAAGCACATCATCAAGATCGTTGCAGTCACCGCGATCCGCGACGTCTTCGCAAAATCTGCCTTCAAGCTGAACATATCTAGCTCCGATTGATTGTTGAATGCCATTAGAGAGTCGTCGTCATGCGAAGGAATCGTGCGACAGCCCTACCGCAGCTTGAAGGCTCGAAGGGTCGTGCGTCCCTTTCCATATGCCACTTCGGTGCCCAACTCTGCGGTCGCCAGGAAGTCAGTCGACTTAGCCAATCCGTGAGCAATTAGTGCATCCATCAGCGGACCCAGTTCGAGGCTGCCCTTGCTGCGAGGATCGATGTCCACTAGGCAGAGCGTCTTCCAACGCTTGTCCGGCTGCTCCTTGGGCGTCTCGAAGATGGCTTCGTAGGTGCGTCCGCCGATCTTCAACGTCATGTGGCGGCCCTTGTAGACGTCGGAGGGCTTCAGTCCATGGTTTATAGTCCAGATGCACAGATCACTCACAATGTCTTTCGTGCCCGGATGGTCGGAGCTGGTGATCCAGAAATCGAAACTCCCGAGTCAGAGCCCGCTGGCGACGGTGGTGAAATCAAAGTCGATCGTTTGGCGCATTTCTTCAAGCCGACGGGGCAGCTGGTCTCCGCCACTCAATCCGGCAGCGCCCGCAAGCCCCGAGGCACCACTCCACGGTGATCGTCCCACAAGCACTTCGGGGTAGTTCTTTAGCACGGGTCCGCCGCTCTCGGGCCAGTCCCAATCCCAGCCTGTCCCGTCCTTGCCATGAAACACGGACTGTCGGTAGCTCGTGATCTCACCCTTGCCATAAACATTGTTGTAGAGCACGGCTCCGGGAATTGGGAGGAGGGCGTTGTCCTCTGTGCGCACTTCGACGGATGCCACTGGGTGGCCGGCCTGTGGGCGTACGATTTGAACCGAAGTGAGAGCAAACAGGATCGAAGTGGAGACAAACAAGATCGGCTTTAACATGATGCCCTCTAGCGCTGGAGCGGATCGTGTCGAGTGATCAGCGCCGTTTACAGTGCACGACTTGCCGGCTCTCAGCCGCCGGGAATAAGCTGTGAGCCGGCATACGGAACCTCACAGAGTCACTATGAGGTCAGTTCCCCTGACCCAATCGGAAGTCTGAAATGCTCTGCTGGGTCAGCGTCACGTCCTCGAAAAGCACGGACGTTCCTTCGCCGAGCGGAGACTGGGCGCTGATCCCCATCCAGATCGATTCGGGATAGTCATTCTTGAAGAGGCGAATCAACTGCCAGCTCTTCTTGTCGAGCGAGTAGTAGAACCCAACGGTCTTCGTATCGGAAGAGATCTTCATATAGACGCTCTTCTCGGTGATGACATCGTGGTTGTTGTCGTCGGAGGTACCGGTGGTGCGAACGCTTACTATCCTGTGCTTCCCGCGTTCATCCATTTCCATCGCCATCTTCAGCCAGAGATCATCCTTCACCCAGATGTAGAGCGTCCCTGCGTCATAGGTCTTCAGAAACGTCGGTGTAATCTTCGCCATGAGCGTGAACGGCTTCTTGTTGTCCACCTCTGTAAGCAGAACGGGCGCGGTGTTGTTGGACAGCTTGCCGTCCGGATCGCGGAAGTTGTCCCGCTTCGCTTCACTTGCAAGCGTGAGCTTTCCATCGCTGACCTTGGGATGGTCGGCTGCTCCGTTGAGTGAGCGGGTGAAGGTGATTCCCGGCAAGGTGATGTGGCAAGCCTTATCCCCCAGTTCTTGAGCAACTGCTTGAAGGGGCACACAAAGTGAGAGGAGCGACAGCGAGGAAAGCAGTATCTTCATGGTGTTTCCTTTCCTGACGAAGCCAGGAACTGGCCCGTCCGAAATTCAGCGATAAGGGTTAACCAAAGACGAGCAAAAGTATAACGCTCGCCTGGAATCTTGTCTGGGTCACATGACGCTCTACTTGGGCAGCGCTACGGTTCCATTCACAGTGAAGATCGCCTCCGACTTTGCCTGGGTCTCTTCCGGCTGCGCGCCACCCACGGCCAACGAATATTTACCTTCGAGGATCGATCGGTTTCCCTGGTCGTCGACGCTCGACAATGACGCGGATCGATCTTGAGCGTCACCTGTTTGCTCGCGCCCGGTGTCAGCTTCACGCGTTCAAACGCGACCAGGGAGTGACGCGGCCCATCGGCCTCCGGTGTCTTTACGTATGCCTCGACCACTTCATCGCCAGCCACAGTTCCGGCATTCGTTACGGTAACGGTTACCGTGATGGGATCGCCAGCCTTCAATGACTCGGCCGATAGCTTGATCGATCCATATTTGAACTTCGTGTAGCTCAGTCCATAGCCGAAGCAACGCAACGCAGTTCACAACCAGCGGAACCAAGCCGTACGCCGTGGTTTTGTGGATCAATCCAGTGATTGGCGCTTACTCAACGCAGGGATTGCCGGACAAACAGAAAACACTTATACCTAGCTTGCATAACTTCACTTATGACACAGATTTCTATGTGACCAATGCTTCGATCACGCACGCGTTGGAGTTTGACGTGGCCATGTATACGAGTGGGGTGGGCATGTTCTGGGGTACCCAGTGCGTGCAAGGCACCGATGGCTACTGGGATGTGCTCGACAAGGGAGGTAAGGACTGGGTTTCAACCGGCGTTCCGTGCAATTACGTCGATGGGTGGAATCACCTTACCCTCGAATTTCAGAGAGTAGCGGGCAATAAGCTCTTGTACAAGACCATCACCCTTAACGGGGTAACAGCCGATATTAATGTGACCTATCCCGCCCAGGCGGTTCCCTCGAATTGGTATGGAATTACCGTCAATTACCAGATGGACGGAGATAAAACGCAGGACGCAAATACGACCTACCTCGACAATCTGACCCTTACATATTGGTAGGTTCAAAGAGTGCGTTTGGGGGCGGCATCCTGGGCCCAAAATCAGCGAATCGACGTCGGCAATTCGTTATCATCCGCCCACTCTGTATTTATGGTCAGGACCTGACGACGAAAAATTAGCGCACTGCGCCGACTGAGGCTGCGTAGCAAGCGCTCGTTCAGATGAAGATTGCAAATTTTGACCGACTACTGTATCAACTTCACTGAATGATTTATCAGGCATTCATGTTGGCAACGGAGTTGCATCCTTCGGCCTCTACGCGAGCCAGAGTGCGCACACTCTGGCCTTTACGGCTGCGAGCCTCGCGTTGGTTGATATTTCGACCTTTGGTATTCACGGTTCTCTTCGTTGTGGCGGTTGTTGGTAGATGCGCCCCACAGCCCTCGCACGATGCACATCTGCTTGCTCCAGACGATCTCCGTTGCGCGAATCAAATCGAACCATTGGCTCAACCGAATTTACGGCCTGAATTCTCATGGAGACTCCGTGCTGCGTCGCCGGCGTTGCATGCAGTGCGCCAGACCGCGTATCAAATCCAGGTGGCGGCGACGGCGCAGAATCTCCTGGCAGGGCATGAGATTCTCTGGGACAGCCACTCTGTACCGAGTGCGTCATACGCTGGCATCGCTTATGCGGGAGAGCCGCTTGAACCCGCACACATCTATGCCTGGCGAGTACGTGTTTGGGATGAACAAAACAGACAGAGCAGTTGGACCCCGATCGCGCATTGGACGCAAGCGCCCGTTTGGCATGCGGCATGGATTGCGGCTTCAACGACAGATACCGAGTCGACAGGCGATTCCCTACCATTGTTCCGCAAGAGATTCACTGTTCCTCGACCCATCGCCCGCGCGGTGCTCTATGCCTCAGGACTGGGCCAGCAGGAGCTACGAATCAACGGTCATAAGGTAGGCGATGACCAGCTTACTCCTGGCTGGAGCGACTATCACAAGACGGTTTACTACGATGCTTACGACGTGACGCACTTGCTCAAGATGGGCCAGAACACGCTGGGCATCATGCTCGGCAATGGAATGTATCGCGTCATGAAGACGCCGGACCGCTATACCAAATTTACAGGCAGTTATGGTCCACTCAAGTGCACGCTGCAACTCCGTATCGAATTCGCAGGCGGAGGCAGCGTTGAGATCGATAGCGACGGCACGTGGAAGACGCACCCGGGGCCAGTCACCTTCTCGTCCACGTATGGCGGTGAAGACTACGATGCGCGCAAGGAGCCGAGGGCGTGGGATGGAACAGAGGTCGGCAACGGTGACTTCAATGACTCCGACTGGCGCAGCGCGATAGTGGTAGATGGCCCCGGCGGAGTTTTGCAGCGAGAACTAGCGCCGCCGATTCGAATCCTTCACACTTATGCGCCGGTCCACGTGACTGAACTGAAGCATGGACTTCTGGTATATGACCTAGGCCAGAATTTTGCAGGCTGGCCGTCGATCTCTGTGGCTGGGCTCGCAGGGTCTGTTGTGAAGCTTACGCCGGGAGAATTGCTAAATAGCGATGGGACAGTTTCACAGCAAAGCTCCGGTAGCCCGCAGTGGTTTTCTTACACGCTGCGCGGTTCGGGAGTCGAGAATTGGCGGCCGCGCTTTAGTTACTACGGATTCCGATATGTGCAGGTTGAGGGCGCGGGAAGGACTGCCGAGACAGGCAAGGCGCAGATACTTCGCATTGTTGGTGAGGCGGTTCATTCTTCGTCGGCCGTGGTCGGCAGCTTTGCCTCATCCGATGAAACGCTCAACCGAATTCATCAACTGATCGTGCGTGCAATCGAGAACAATGCCGAGAGTTTGTTCACGGATTGTCCACATCGGGAAAAACTAGGCTGGCTTGAGGAGACGCACCTTCTTGCTCCTTCGATACTCTACGATTTCGATCTTTCCGGCCTCTACGAGGCAACGGCTCGCAACGTCGCCGACGTTCAGAGAACCGCTGGCGATAAGACAGGCATGGTGCCAGAGATCGCGCCACAGTATGTGGTTTTCGACTCTCATAACGAAGTTTTCAATGATTCACCGGAGTGGGGAAGCGCCGCTGTGCTTGCCCCCTGGTACGCCTATCAGCGCAATGGCGATGCGCACTTCCTGACCGCTCAGTTGAACGTAATGCGGCGCTACGTGGCATACCTGGGGACACGTGCCCACGACGGAATAATCGACTATGGCCTGGGCGATTGGTACGACATTGGACCCGGGGAGCCGGGCCTTTCAAAACTTACAACTGCCGGCGTTACTGCCACAGCCACTTACGTTCAAGACCTGAAAGTGATGGAGAAGGTTACCGCAATTCTGGGTTTCAGCAGCGAGAGCGAACAGTATCGGCGACAAGCAGAGGATATCCGGAACGCTTTCAATGCGCGTTTCTTCGACGCAACACTGCATCGCTACGACAAAGGTAGCCAAACCGCGCAAGCTATGCCTCTGGTGATTGGCATGGTTCCAGACGGCGAGCGCGAGGCCGTGCTCAACGCGCTGGTCCAGGATATCCGCGCGCATGAGAATCATGTGACAGCAGGTGACGTTGGCTATCACTACGTGGTGGATGCGCTGCTGGATGGAGACCGCTCAGACGTCATGCTGGACATGCTTCGGCGTAAAGATTCGCCGAGTTATGGCTACCAGCTAGCGCAGGGAGCCACGTCGCTCACGGAGGCTTGGGATGCAAATCCGTCGAGTTCCCAAGACCATTTCATGCTGGGAGATGCGGAAGAATGGCTTTATCGGAGTCTTGGAGGAATCAATGTCGATCTTTCAAAGCAGGGTGCACAACGACTGATAGTGCATCCCATGGTGCTGAACGGGATCCATTCGGTGAATACGAAGTATCGATCTGCTTTGGGAACCGTGGTGAGCAAGTGGCGGCGCGGCGATTCGCAAACCGAATACTATTTTCAGATTCCTGTGAATACAACCGCAACGATAATTTTGGACACTCTATCACCAACGACGATAGAAGTGAATGGAATGCCTGCCGGTAAGGCACGCGGGATCTTGACGGCTAGCATGAGCGATGCAGCAGAAGCCAAGACGATACCTCAACCGGGGTTCGAGGGTCGGACCCAGAGTAGCTCGAAAGGAATGCAATTGAATCGGAGCGGGCAGAGGTTGCAACTTACGCTGACGTCGGGGAGCTATCACATTCTGGCGGCGAACCCCTTGCAGATTCGACCATAACACTACTTCCGGCGCGTTGCCCGACAACGCGAGAATGCCAGATCGCATTCGCTCCAAGCTGACCGCGGAAACATCCGTCAGCGTCCCCAAGCATAGGATCCAAATTGCCACAGCTAAGCCCTTGATATTGGGAGCCGGGTGCGCGAACATAGGTTCACCTCGGTTCTCTTCCCCCTGTCGCATTTGATCCTTCTCGCTTCTTTTCGTCTTGCGGAATTGGCCCCGCTTGCACCTATGATTGGTTCGCCCCGGAGGTTCCCATTGAAGCTGCTCACGAAATTCAATTTGGTTCTGTTCCTGGTCTTTGGACTAGGCATGTATCTGATCTCTCACTTTGCTTACAACTTCCTGATGAGTGACGCGCGGCAGCAGGTGTTGGAACAGGCACAGCTGATGGCAGCCAGTGCCAGCGCGACGAAGGACTATACAGACGAAGAAGTCAGTCCGATTCTTGAGAAGACGCCGCAGCATAACAGCGACTTTCTTGCGCAGACCATTCCGTTCTACGCGGCTAATACGACCTTTAAGCACATGCGCACCACTTATTCCGACTACGTGCTGCGCGAGGCTGCGCTTAACCCGACTAACCTGGACGATCGCGCAACGGAATGGGAAGTTGACTTGATCAACTACTTCCGGAACAACCCAACCCAGAACCAACACGTGGGAGAACGAAGCACTCCAACCGGGCCCGTGCTCTACGTGGCCGCTCCGATCATTGCTGCGACCGGTTGCTTGCAGTGTCACAGCCAGACATCGCTGGCGCCCAAGGCAATGATTCGCCACTATGGACCGGAGCACGGGTTTGGCTGGAAACCTAACGAGATTGTCGGCGCGCAAATCGTTTCAGTGCCGATGTCAGTGCCCATTGCGCTAGCGAACAAGGGATTTCAGGAACTGTTGATCAGCCTGGGTGCGATCTTTCTATTGACCATCATCCTCATCGATTTCGCAATGTACTTTATCGTCATCCGCCCGTTGCGCCGGGTTTCTAAGAATGCAGACATTATCAGCAAAGGCGAGATCGATCTGCCGCCGCTCGAAATCAAGGGCAAAGACGAGCTTGCCGAAGTGACCGCATCGTTCAACCGTATGCATACCAGCCTGAAGAAAGCTTTCGAAATGCTGAACGGTTGAGATTTCAGAAATGCGGTCGATTTCGATCGAAGTTGTTCAAAGCCGGCGCGGAGCTGAGGCTCGCGCCGGCTTTTTGCTGGATTTCCGGTTTCGGTAGTCCTTATGGCTGCGGAGTATGCAGGCGCGGTCCTGAATTCGCTATTGCCGCATTGAGCGAAGGAAGGCGGCCCTGTCGGCGTCCGAACTGATCTGCTTGGCTGCTTCGCGATAGATCGTATCCATATCGGTGGTTTGCGCAGCCAGCTTCTTCACCACGAATTTGGCCACCGGGCCAATGTAGACGGCGAGCTTGCGGCTCACCTCTTCCAAAGGCAGGCTCTGCAGATCGCTTGACGAAGGCGGCTTCTGCTGCATCGACCCCGTCGAGGGCCGGGGAGCGGGAACGAACGGATCAGGCAAAGGGGATGTCATCATCGTGGCCAGATCGCGAGTACTGGGAGAGATCTGCAGGGCCTGGAGAAACTCCTCGGCAGTGGCAAAACGCTGGGCCGGATCTTTGGTGAGGGCGCGCATCACTGCATCTGAAAGAATGCTCGGAACCAGGGGCGCCAACTGATGCGGAGGTACCGGGACGTAGTTCATGTGCCCCATCATGATCTCGTAATTTGTTGTACCGGGAATTGGAAGCACACCGGTCAAAAGCTCGTAGAGGGTTACTCCTACCGAGTAGATATCGGAGCGCGAAGTAGCCTTGCTGCCGCTCACCTGTTCCGGGGACATGTAATTCAAGGAGCCCAATAAATAGCCGGCGCGGGTCAAGTCGGAGGCATGTTCGGTGAGAGCGATGCCGAAGTCCAGCAGTTTGACCACTCCGCCATCGGTGATCATGATGTTCGACGGCTTTATGTCGCGATGCACGACGCCGAGGCGATGAGCGTATACCAGCGCTTGCAGAATTTGCGCAATGAAATTAAGGGCCTCAGGCAGAGTGACCGCCTGCTTAATTCGCCGGTCTCGCAGCGTCTGTCCACTGATCAGTTCCATCACCATGGCCAACTGGTTTTCATAATAGAAGGCGGTGTGAAGCTGGGCGATGTTTACGTGGCTCAGGGTGGCGAGAGTCTGCACTTCCCGCCGAAACCGCTCGACCATCTCAGGCGTTCCCGACTGATCAGGCAAGAGGATCTTCATGGCCTCGCGCCGCTGAGAGATCAGATGCCGCACTTCATAGACGACGCCTAGACCGCCGGCGCCTAACCTAGCCACGATCTCGTAATCACCGATCTTCTGCCCCGGTTCAAATGCCATAGCTAGGAGTTAGCCTTTCGGCTGTTTGTAGGTCTCGACCAAGCACACCTGATCATAACCCCTATTTTATGGGTTGTTCATCGGCATCGAGAAGCGGCTTCGGCCGGGCCCAGAGAGTGCGTCTCTGCCTGGCTTGAAATCTGGCCGAAGTCTTCTTTATTCGTCCAGCAGGACAAACAGATTGATTTGCGGTGAAGGTATCTCGGCTGGAACATAGAAGCCGACTTGACGCGTCTGCACTATGTGATCCCAGCACGGGCCAGCGCGGTTGACGGCAAAATATTGGCTTTCGACGCGAGCCGCGATCTGAGGAGGGGGCACAGAAAGGTGATCGAGAGGAAGCCCGGGAAGGGCTCGCTTGATCAGCTCCAAAACGAATCGTCCAGAGCACATCTTGGTTAACCTGGGCACGCGCGCAATCAGGTCGGCCTCTCCCAGTGGCGATTGGATTTCCAAAATCCAACGACCGGCGCCAAGGCAGCGCTCATCCTTGACATCTCCCTGATAGAGGAACGTTTCGGTTGCGTGGAGTGGGATCTTGATCGCTTTTGATGGCATCACGATTTCGAGATGCCGGCGAATATGCTCATCGAGGGCCGCAAAGCAGGAACCCAATTCCAGATGTTGGTAGATGGGCAGAGATCGCGGGTGGACTTCTAGACCGAAGGTGCACAGCGCGCCGGCAAGCCGCGACATCTCCCGGAATACTTCCTGGGGATGACCATGCTGGGATAGCAGGAGATGACGTAATGTGGGCAGGTTTGAATTGAGTGCATGAAGAAACCAATACTGCGCCACATGACGGGCCGACATGCCTGCCTGGAAGACTCCATTGCGCTGTTGCTGCTCCTGGGTGAAGACCGTACTCTTCTCTTCGAGTATTTCGATCAGGCGCCGCAGCATATCAACCAGAACCGGGCTGGCATTGAGACTCAAGCATGGCGGAACGAACGCGGGATCGGACTCGAAGCGGCCTGTTCCGTCGCGAAGCAGCCGAATCAATGGCAGCGTCACAAAGCGATCAGAGATTTCCGATTCTGCAAGCAGAAGGAGATTCTTTCGACCGACCTGCACGGGCTTCTCGTCCAGTCCCGTGTTCTGGTCTGGCAATTTTTGCTCATGCGCTCGATAGCGGACTGTAACCGCATCTGAATCGGCACTCGTGTTTTGGCCATCTGGCACCATCGCCGGAATAGCCAGGTGCATAGTCAAATGATCCGCCACTGGGGAATAAAGCGCGGCAAATTCACGGGCATCTGGCGCGGCGTCGGAACTTGGTAGATCGAAGCCTAAGCCATCGGCGAACAGGCCGCGGGCATGCGTGAGAGCCAACGTTCCATTGCGCAGAGCATCCTGATTGAACTGCAAACCCGCGAAGCCAGACGCATCACGCCACAGGCTGGTTGTGACAAAGTCCAGCATGTCTTCGAAGTAGCGATTCTGCGCCTGAAAGTGATGCGGACCAAGATACATCCCTTCCGACCAGACTGGTTTTGTAAGAGTCCTCATGAGGCGCCGCCTGTTTGCGGCAGCAGGATGATCAACTCCATTTGCGGATTGGAAATCTCAGCGGGAACGTGAGCCGCGAAATTTCGGGCGCGCGCAACGGTGTCCCATGCTGCGCCTGACTGGTTAAGGCTGAAATACTGATACTTTAACTTGACGGGAATCGCATTGGGCGGATTCGGAATATGGGTGAGGGAGATACCTGGAAGCGCGTTGCTGATGAGCTGATCGATATGAGTCGCTGAGCAGGTTTTTACAAGTTGCGGAACGCGACGAATGATCGCTTCATCCGTGCTATCAGCTGCGATGGCCAGGTACATGCGCGTATTGGCCAGGTATTTGTCCTGGTCGATGGCCGTCGCGTAGATTGTGCCTTTGACGTACTTGAGCGGCAAGGAAACAACGTTCGTGGGAACCACGGTTTCGAGCAAAAGGCGCAGTTTCTCCTCTAAGTCCGTGAAGACTCTGCCTAAGTCGGAATGATCGTAAAGTGGCAGGTCACGAGGCCGGATTGTAGGCGAGAAAGTGGTTAGAGAGGCACCCAGCGTCGTGAGCACCGAGAACAATTCCTCAGGGTGGCAGCGCTGCCCTAGCAGCAAGTGATTGAGAACTGGGATATTGGAATTGACAGTGTACAGAAGCCAGAAGTTCGCTATATCTGCCGCAGTGAAGTCGGCGAGGCTCTGATTCTTTTGTCGCCGGCTCCCAGAGAGTTGTGTGCTCTTAGCAGACAGTATTTCGAGAATGCCGTTCACTAGGCCGCGTACATAATCGTTGGCGCGAACTTCAAGCAGTGGCGGAACGAATTGCGTATTTAGCCGAAATGCACCCGCAGCTGTTTTCTCTACATTTGCGATGCGTAGTGCGGAACTTCCTTCTCGAGTCTCGTTGGCCGCGAGAAGTCGCAGGTTCTTGCGCGCAATCTGGATAGGCTTTTCGCTGGTACCCGTGTTGTCGTCACGAACGCTTACGATCTCCGCGAGGTAGCGCGAGCCCGCGGTCCGACCCAACCCGGCTACATTGAGCCCCTTGTCTTTGTAGTCAGGAACGGTGAGATAGATGTCGAGGTCGCGCACTTCAGGATCGAAAAACTCTGCCAGTGCTTTTGACGGAGGGGGTTGGTCAGGGCCTGGAATATCGAAAGGCAATCCATCCGGAAAGATACCGGATGCACGGGAAATAGCGAGTTGTCCTTCCGCGAGCAATTCCTGATCAAGCACAACCTCGTTGAAGCCCCAGGCACAGAACTTCAGCGCCTGCATCCTGAAGTTCATGCTGTCTTCGAGGAACTTATCCTGAAGCTGCAGATGCTGCGGCGTCAGAAAAGTACCTTTACTCCACAGGACGGGCTGTAGTTGTTTCATTGGCAATGACCGGAACTTAACGATAACAATTCACTGTGAGGGGAGCAACTAGGGATTAGAGAATGAGAAAGTTGCACGCTAATTCATCTTAGTCCCCTTAGTTCCGTCGTCGGCCTCGTCAGGATCTTTAGGATCGGCCGGATTAGCTGGATCCGCTGGGCTGGTGGGGCTTGAACCGCAACCGCTGCCGGCCGCCCCGCCGCTGTTGATCATCACCATCGTTCCGGAGATCGAAACACCCTCAGGGCCGATATCAATGAAGTTGCCGCCTACCTTGAGCGAAAGCTGCATGCCGGCTTCCAGCACCATCGTCATTCCGGCCTTGAGATGGATCACCTGTCCAGCCTCATGGGCAAAATTCTGGCCGGATTTCTCGTAGATGTTCTGTCCTGCCTGGATCGAAATGGTCTGATCTGACTTCTGGTTTAGATTGCCAACGATGTGGGTGTGCAAGTCACCCGTGATCTTTTCGACTTGTTTGCCCGCAATCTGCGTGTTCAGATCGCCGCCCACCTTTTCGACCTGGTTGCCACCGATTTGTACATTCAACTCGCCGCCGACTTTTTCTACTTGCTTGCCTGCGATTTGAACATTCAGGTCGCCGCCCACCTTTTCCATCTGGTCTTTGGTGACCATGAGACTGCGATCGTTACCGATCCATTCCCGCGAGTCGTTCTTGATGCGCGTGTCGTAGTCTTTCTCGCCGCGAACGAATACTTGCTCGCTTCCTGTTTTGTCTTCAAAGCGGAGTTCGTTATAGTTGTCGTCCCCGCCTCCGGTCGTGCTTCGTGTCTTGAAAGCAGTTCGGGTCCCGTTTGCAGGAAGCTCATAGGGCACGGTCTGGTCCGCGTTATACACGCGACCCGTGATGATGGGCCGATCCGGATCTCCCTCGAGAAAACTGACTAGAACTTCCTGGCCGACGCGCGGGATGTTAATCATTCCCCACCCCTGCCCGGCCCAGTCCTGCGAAACCCTCATCCAGCAAGAACAATCGGACTTGCGATCCCACGGGAACAGGACCATCACGCGCCCGTACTTATCGACCCAAATCTCTTCGCCGTCACCGCCTGTGTCGTCATCGTCAGCGGTATCCTCGTCGCTACTTTTCCCAACTACAACCGCCGTCTGCAACCCTTGAACAAACGGCTTGGGGATCACGCGGTCCGGGCGAAACTGGACCGAAGCCGGGATGCATTGAAACGAATTGGAGTAACTGGCGGGACCACCGGCATTTCCGCTGCTGCTATACGTACCCGAAACAGAGGCAGTGTGCTCAATTTCAACCAGCAGATACTCGGCGTTCATCGCAGCCTGGGGGTGGTCAACCAGCGCGAATTTGTAACCGCTGGTGAAAGCTCGACAAACGCTTGATCCCCTTGCAATCACATGCCTGGATTCAACCTCTTGCATGCGCAGCTTGGCAAACGCGGATCCATCCGCGCGCGCAGTATAGTCACCCGGATAATCGAAGAGTTCAAAGTTTGAATTGCCTCCAACCGAGAATATAGTTGGCTCGGTCGCCAACAGGCTTGTAGACGGCGTCTTGAAGTTATAGTCGGTCAGAGTGTACTTGCCGCTGCGCAAACTCTGCTCGATACTCCACGAACTGATGACGTCATCTTCATCGGCGCCGCCTGGTTCCAGGCTGAATCCTGCCCTGTTCTGACCTGGGCATTCCTCATAGGAACTCAAGGAGTCCACGATAACCATCGTGTGTTTCCCTGCCTCATGCTCGAAGTAATAGAAGATGCCGTTCTCTTCCATTAGCCTCGAAATAAAATTGAAGTCAGTCTCGCGATATTGTACGCAGTACTCAAGAGGAGAGTAGGGCCCCGTCAAGGATATCTTGTGGTCCGTGTATCCGCGATCTTCGAAGATCTGTTCGATGATCTCTTTGACCGTCTTGTTATGAAAAATCCGGCAATCGGCGAATCGCGTGAGCAGCCATGTCCAGGGCACAATCTCCATCTTGTACCGCAGAACTGCCGCATCTGATCCAACCAGGGCGAACTGGTTAACAATGCCATTGAAGTATCGCGCGGTGGCGTCGGCCTGCATGATAGAAATCGTGACGTTCTGGCCGATGATGTCGGCGAAGGCTACGGGCTCTTCTTCACTAAGCAGATCGAGACGAAATCTGAACAGGCGCGAGATCGCCTCGGTGCCGTTGAACGCCGCCAATAACAGCTTGTCATCCCCAAGCGGCGTCGAGAGCGAAATGAGGCGATTCTCTTGTGTGTACGGCATGGGTCTTCCTCAACGATCGATTAGTACCCTGTAAATTGGTTCGCGACTCCGTGTCACTACGTTATCGACTTGGGTCCGATCATGTGTATGAAAAGTTTCCCTCGTCATCTGTGGTCACATGAATGGCACTCATCTTCTCGCCCTCCGCCATGCCGCCAAGTATCTTGCGCGAGATATCAGGCAATAGCGAATTGGTGAGAATGTTGTCAACGTTTCTGGCGCCGCTTTCCACCTCAGTGCAGCGACTTGCGACGGATTCCAGGAATGCATCGTCGTAGGTGAGCTTGATCTTGTGGTTCTCGAGTAGGCGTCTCTGGATCTTGCCAAGCTTCAGACGAATAATCTGTTTCAATGCCTCGTCGCGTACTGGATAATAGGGGATCAACACCATGCGGCCGAGAAACGCCGGCTTGAAGATCTTGTTCAAGTCAGGCTTGATCGTGTCAATCAGAGCACGCGGACTTGGCGCTGTCTCGGGGTCGGCGACCAGTTTCATCAACTGGTCAGTGCAAGCATTCGTCGTTAGAATGATGATGTTGTTCTTGAAGTCGATCTGGCGGCCTTCGCCATCTTCCATGTTGCCCTTATCGAAGACTTGGAAGAAAAGCTCCAGCACGTCAGGATGAGCCTTCTCAACTTCATCGAGCAGGACCACCGAATAGGGCCGACGACGTACCGCTTCGGTCAGCACTCCGCCTTCGCCGTACCCTACATACCCAGGTGGTGAACCCTTTAGCGTTGAAACGGTGTGCGACTCTTGAAACTCCGACATGTTAATGGTTATGAGATTGTGTTCCCCGCCATAGAGTAAGTCGGAAAGCGCGAGAGCTGTTTCGGTTTTACCCACGCCGCTGGGACCGACCAGCATGAAGACACCGACAGGTTTGTTGGGATCGTCGAGTGATGCGCGCGAAGTCTGCACGCGCTGCGCAATGATCTCCATCGCATGCGGTTGACCGATAACCCGCTTGGCCAAATGCTCTTGTAAGGCAAGCACGGTCGTGATCTCATCCTTGAGCATCTTACCCGCGGGGATACCCGTCCAAGCAGAGAGAACTTCGCCAACAATCTGGGCGTCGACACAGACGCGTATCAAGCCGGTTTCGCCTTGCAATGCGGAAAGCTCGGCCTCCAGAGTCTGCAACTGCTCTTTCGTTGCAGTAGGTGTTGACACTGTCTCTCCGGGGTGGACGGCCGCCGATGCCGCCTGCCACGAAGATGCGGCAGATAACTCCTGTGCCGGCGGAGTTGCATAAGTTTCCTGCGCGGAAGGCGGCGCAACTACAGCGGCCGCTACGGGCGCTCCTGGGACCGCAGGTCCTTTTCCATTTTGCGCGGCTTCAAGCTTAGTGCGCAGGTCACGGATCTTCCCTACCAGCTCGCGTTCCTTGTCCCAACGATCCTGAAGCGTCTTGAGCTTATCGTCGGCAGACTTCTTTTGTACGGAGATCTCTGTCAGCTTCTCCTGATGGTCGGCACCGACAATTTCTTCGCGTTCAAGAATGCGCTTCTGGACTTCAAGAGCATCGATCTGGCGGACGAGGTCTTCGATTGCAGGCGGCGTTGCACTCTGACCTAATGCCAGGCGGGCGCACGCCGTATCCAGAATGCTCACGGCTTTGTCAGGCAATTGACGACCGGCAAGGAATCGATGTGTGAGGCGAACGCTGGCGTAGACAGCTTCATCAAGAATGCGGACGTTGTGATGTTTCTCGAGCGAAGCAACGAGGCCGCGCATCATGACCATGCATTGCTGCTCGCTGGGCTCTTCAACCTTCACCACCTGGAAGCGTCGAGCCAGCGCAGCATCTTTCTCAAAGTACTTTTTGTATTCAGACCACGTGGTGGCCGCAATGGTGCGCAGTTCGCCGCGAGCCAGAGCGGGCTTGAGCAGGTTGGCCGCGTCATTCTGACCAGCCTGCCCGCCTGCGCCAATCATGGTGTGGGCCTCGTCAATGAACAGGATGATGGGAGTTGCAGAAGCCTTGACCTCTTCGATGAGACCCTTGAGACGATTCTCAAATTCGCCCTTGACGCCCGCGCCCGCCTGCAGCAGTGCAAGATCGAGAGTACGGACGTGGACATTCTTCAGTGGCGGAGGAACATCCCCCTGGGCCACACGCAGAGCGAATCCTTCGACAACGGCTGTCTTGCCAACTCCTGCCTCACCCGTAAGAATCGGGTTATTCTGACGGCGACGCGTAAGGATGTCGATAACTTGGCGAATCTCTGGGTCGCGTCCGAGTACCGGATCGATCTTGCCTTTCTTCGCGTTGCCGGTGAGGTCGACCGTATATTGATCGAGATTCGGTGTCTTACCTCCGACAGGTTTCGCGCCATCGCCAGGTGTCGCCGTAGCAACGCCTGTCGTGGTCGTCTCCGAAGAGAGGGCAACGATGCCCAGCAGATCCTTGCGAAGCGCATCAGAATTAATCTTTTGGAACTCGCGACTGACTTCGTTCATCAATCGCGAAAGCTCTTCATCCGAGACCAGCGCCAGGATGGTGAAGCCTGTTCTCACCTGGCCTGCGTTGAAGTCGATGGAGCCGATTGTCCAGGCGGTAGTCAGCATTTTCAAGACCGTTGGGCTGATCGCCGGCGTACGAGCGTTGCCCGACTTGAGCTTGTCAAGGCTCCGCGCCAATTCCCCAGTCAACTTCGACTTATCAATTTCGAAGTGCTTGAGGATCGCCGCGAAGTCCCCAGAACTCGAGTCGAGAAGCTTAGTGAGAAAGTGCTCGATCTCAATGTCGTAATGCGTGCGGGAAAGACAAAGGCCTGCGGCACCCTCAAGTGCGCCTCGTGTGGGATCGTTTAACTTCCCAATCAGTGCTTTCAGATTGATTCCCATAGTTTCCCCTTACAGTGTCAGAATCGTATCATCAGGATCGACGCCAAGAGGCGCCGTCCTGGCCCAGGACACCCAGCCCAGACGTGCCGGTTGAGTTGCATTCAGATCAAGTTCGATGGTTGGCACCTGGCTGCGATCAAGTACCAGTTGCACTTCAAAATCAAGACAATTGTTGCTGAAGAATCGAGTAATTGCACGCAGAGCTTTATACGCGCGGCCTTGGGGAAGAAACTCGTTATAACGCTCAAGCCCCAATGGACCAATGCGGATGCGTACTCTTCCTTGACGGTCCCACACAGCATCGCCGACAACCGCCCCCAGTCCAACTTGACTGGACATCGACTCTTTCTCATTCATCACGCATTGTGTTGACTGTTCAAGCGAATACCAGGCACCAGTGAATTGCTGCACTTCTACCGGGACTGCAAAGTAGTCGCCCAATAGCTGCTCCAAAGCTGCTGCCGATCGAGACTGCATCGCGACCAGCGAAATATAGTGCATGAGTGCTTCATCTTCAATCTCCTGCCGGTCACGCAGTCCCCCCGTCCCCAAGCCGAGTAAGTCAAGCAGGTATTGACTGAAAAGGTCGCGGTTGCCGGTGGCGTACGTGACAAGAAAACGAGCACGCTGCCAGGCACGATGCAACAGCGAGATCGCTCGGTGATTAAAGATATCGAGGAACGCGGCAAAGCTGGTGTCCTTGGCGCGAGCGCGTTCCAAGATCATCTCGCTGTAGACGTAGGGAAGAACTCCCATCGGCCCCGTGAGACCAATGAAATTCACCGTCATTTCAGCGGGAGCATCGCCATGCAGTTCAAGCTGTTGAATTTCACTCGCCGGAAATCCAAGCCGCGGATTTACACGGAATCGGACAGCTTCATCTTCGGGACTCGAGAATCCACCAACCGGGCGCATGTTTTCTCTGAGCCGCTGTAAGAGCGACACCGCCTGGAAGAACTCAAACGAGCACGCGTTATCGACTAACTCTGCGCCCAACAACGATTCCATCAGATCAGCATTCTGCGTCCCGATCTCGGTTCCCATTCGTGGAGTCCCTCCTTCCTTTGCGGAGTAGTGACGCTCAATTGCGTAAAGCTGTTGAGAGATGCGGACAGGCCAAAAAAACGCTCCAGAACGGTGGCGAAAAGGAAAGCGCCGCCGCCCGTAAACTGATCTTCATCAATCTCCATCTCAATGCGGAGACCGCGAGCAAAGCTGACTCCCTGCTCAGAGACGAGACGCGCAAAATGCGGCTTGCTGCGGATCTGTAGGATGCTTTGAATCACGTTTTGGGAATAAGCAGTGCGCCCGACGTCGTAGAGCCGCAGTATTTCCTGCAGCGCGTCTTTGCCTTCGTCGACCAACGACAGATAATTCAACGATAGGTGCGATACCAGGCGCCATAACGTGCTCTTGCCGAGGATGGGTCGCACAGGCGCAGTTGGTTTGCGCAATGCTACGATGCGCTTCATTGCGGCTGCGCCTTCCATCTCGAAGTCACTATCCTGATTGCCGAAAGGTAAGCGAGACGGCAGATCGCGATTGGTACACGTGGTGCGCACCGATAGTACCGCTGCATCCGGGTTCACTGTGGCCAGAGACAAGTCCAGCAAAGAAAGAGAAACATCTGTTCCATCATCGTTGACGCGATTCGCTGGCCGACGTCTGGCCAGCCAGAAGCAGGAGCGGTCCTCTCTTCGAGAGCCATGACGCAGTGAATAGAACGGCTCATACGTGGTTATCTTCTGATTAACAGAATTGATTGCAGCTACTTCATCGATCGAAAATACTTCAACCGAATAAGGTCGGCGCACATCGGGAACCACCGGATATTCATAACGCCTCTGGTTCAACTGGATTGGTTCTGCGACCTGTGGGAAGAGATTGACTACGGGCGAACATCCTAGCCTGAAGGTCTTCTTAGAGAGTTCGAGTTCGAGTCGCTGCACGCGACCGCTGCCTTCTATGTCCGAGATAAGGAAGATGATTTCGATTGCGTCTTTAAATCCGGCCTTGGACACCGCGTCAAGACTGCAGAGATCGAGAAAGAAAAACTTTTCGGGAAAGGCAAAATACTCCAGCAGCAAACGGTGACCCACAAACGAGGATGATGGATAGGGCACCAGTCCTTCATCGCTATCGAATCCGACTGCCCTGAGCATGGACGCGGGTAGAGTGATGGGAGCCAGCTTCGAGTTCGGCGTTAGATCTCTTATCTGGATGCGATTGAGCCGGCTGAACAGAAGTTCATAGATGATATTGACCAGCCCACTCTCACCATCGAGATAGAACCGCAGCTTATCTGGTTTGAGAGACGCAAAAGTAATATCCCGCGCGCATCGCAACTCAACGCGAATGGCATAGGCGGAGTCACTTGTTTTGACAGCGGGCTTAAGGCGGCTGGGGGCACTCAACTCCGCAGCAGCAACCGTGAGCGGCCAGAGTGTAGTGTCGTAGCAGGTTCGAAATGTGCACGGAACGCCGCTGATCGGTTTTGAATAGAGCGGCGAGTTGCGTTCGATCTTCATCCCGCTGGTAAGCTTGCCCTTGTCGGGATCCAACTGAAATTCGACCACCGACAGCGAAGGGATAGGGCGCACCAACTGCGGATAAACGACGCTCAGCATGGCTTCGGTTATCTCTGGAAATTCGTCGTCCATCTTGAGATGAACGCGGGCGGCAAGAAAAGCAAATGCCTCGAGCAGCCGCTCCACGTGCGGATCTTCGCACTTGGTCGGCTCCAGAACCAGTCGTGAAGCTACCTTGGGATGCTTTTCGGCAAACTGCGCTGCGGACTTGCGCAGATAGTCCAGTTCCCTCTCGTAATATAGAAGCAAGTCATCGCGCATCTTCGCCCCCGGAAAGATGGCAGTTTCCGCTCTTCAACTCAATCACGGTGTCAAAGGTGATGGGCTCGGGAACCGGGTCCATTCGCAGCATCGCTTCGATGCGCAGGCGCACATCCTTCTTAGCGTCATCGTCGGTTTCGACCATCAGCAACCGAACATTGGTCAAGCGCGGCTCGAACAAATTGATGGCTCCCAGTATCTGGCGGACAAGACGATTGCGATCCACAGCGGTGGCCATTGTCAAAGCGGAAAGGTCGGGAAGTCCATACACATACGCAGACCTGTTGAGCTCCTTGAGGCCCTCGTCGGGTGTCTCGACGATTCGTCGGGAGTTCAGTAACCACTCGAGGTCGCGTCGCACAGCACTCTTCAGCAGGCGCACAGATTGTGTGCGGCTCAGAGGATTCTCCAAGCTGCTCTCGGGCTCAAGATCGATGAGCCGATCGAGGACGGAGATCGTGATCGTGGTCTCGCCAATCCTTCTCGCCATGGCTTATCCCACGCTCAACGCCTGAACAGGGTCAAGGCGGCAAATACGTTCGAAGAGCTTTTGTTTATCGGAGGCGCTACCCTGAATTTTTTTGCTGTAGCGCATGAGCTTAGTGAGATCATTGGCAATCTGCTCGGGATCTTCCCAAGCATCAAGCTTGTGCGTTTCGATAGCGGCCGCGATATCTTCCAGCAGCGGTTGAGCGATTCCGTCTTTACCCGCCGCGATTGCGAGTTCCACCATTTGCATGGTACGACGGAAACGCCGGCGCCCCGACCTCTGCTTCGCCAATTCGGCGCGCATGATCGCGAAGGCCTTCTCCTCGTTACCTGCCGCAAGCGCATCTTGTGCCAGGCTGTAAGCATCGACCGCGTGCGCGAGCCATGTGGGCGCACCATTGCGATTAGACCTTGCCTCAGCCGATGCTTCTTCCTCTTCACCCGGCGCAACGTGTGCAGCAGTGCTCAACCCCTGCAGCCACGCCTTGGTTTCAGGATTAGCAGCCGGTGTATCGTCGAGCAGAATCGCGTCCAGTAACTCAGGAAGATCATTGAGCAGCGCTCGCAGTTCTGATTGAATAGCGGTCGCAATAGCCTGATATTCCTTACCGAGAGCGGAGCACGCAGACACTGACAGCCGTTGCAGGTCAAGCCAAGCACGACTTCCGGGCAATGCCAGCGCCTGCTCGCCTGCCTCGAGCAATTCGGCCCACTTCTTGGCTAAGGCCAGCCGTTTGATCTGCTGCCGCAGTTCAGTTGGAGGAGCTTCAAGCAGAGCGCTATCTGCAAGCCGCGATGAAGTCCGCAATTCCCCCCAGCGCAAGCCTCTCAACAAAAGATAGGGTGCGGGGCTGAAGGGCTCACGCTTGCGTAAGTAAGCGGCGGCAGCAACGATCCCAGCTACTGCCTGGCGTCGATCCGCAGGCTCGCTGTTGAACGCAGTCGTCAGACCGGCTCCAGATACAGGCGCAATCCTTTCCTCACCCGCTGCAGAATCCTCGCTGGCTGCGGCTACTTCGACTGGCACCTCTTCCACTGGGTCTGGCTCTTTCTCACGCTTCTTCTCGAGCAAGCCGTGGATGGTCAACCTAACTTCGGTCAGAGCGTTTCTGAGTTTGCCGAATGCCGGAGCATCATCTTCAAACTTGTCATCGCAGAATGTTTCAAGATTGGCGAGAGCCTGAATGCAACCATCCAGGTCCTTTTCAGCCTGATAATAAAAAGTCTTCGGAGTTTCTGCAAAGGCCTTGTCGACTGCCTCCGGCGGCACTTTGCCACTATCGATCTGTGCTGTCCGGGCCTTACGATCTTTGTCGGTCTTGACCTGGTCTTCGTACCCCAAGGTTCGCGAATCTTTGTAGACGAACCATGAGTAGCCTGAACCAACGATGGGTGCGGAGCGAAGAGGAACATCGAGCATCGTGCCGATCCACGCAAGCGGACGCGCACGCAGTTCACGATCTCCATCCTCGATGACTGGGTAAACCGTGTCCCAAAACTCACTCACCAAACGCAGTGTAAGTTCGATGCCCTGCCGCAAGCCCGCAAAGCGGTCAGTCTGGAGGAGCGCCTCAGTGAGCCATGCCGCCAACTGTAGATCTTTTGAGACCGTCGCGAGGGAGTCCTGAGCGAGCTTGACCACCAACGGAAAATTAGCCGTCTTGCGCTCACTCTGCCATGCGCCTTGCGCCAGATCGTCGTCCTGACGGCGAGCTTCTTTGATTTTGTCGTAGATCAGTAATTTCGTGTCATAACGCAGATCGATCCCACTCGGATTTTCACCGGGAATTGGAGCAAGGATGTCTTCGCGAAGGGGCATGTCTTATGGTTCCTTGACCGAAAAACCGTATTCATTCCGTCGTGGGTGCTGCCGCATCTGGCGTGAACTCAATCGAACGGACTTCAAGAAAAGGGAATTCCTCTCCGTCCACCAATAAGGTCTTTTGTCCCAGGGGCAACTCCGCGACTTCTTCGTCCGCCACCCATTCCGTCATTCTGCCTAACCAAACCGCCTCGTCGTCTTGCTTCCATGAAAAGGGATAGATGGCTGGAATCAGCACTTCGCCCAGGTCCATGCCGCGAAAGGATGGTGCAGTTTGTACCAGAGCGGGAGCCCAAAGCGTATCGCGCAGCCGTTGCGGCGGTCCCATTTCAAGCGAGGCCACATGTTCAAAGGGGATCCAGACGTAAGCTCCAGCTGCAAAAACTTCAAGCCGGGCGCCGATCCGCGCATCGGCGTCCAGCAATACAGTGAACGGCTTGCCGTTCAGTTTGCCTGTCGGTGATGATGGCGCATCCGTGGGGAAAGCTCTTTTCTCAAAAAGCTCATGACGCGTCTTCTCCGCATGGAGGGCTGCGTAATAAACGATAGCGCCGGTTTCTTTCTCCACGCTACCGTTGGCCAATACAGCCAGTTGCTTTTCTGCGCGCGCAAACTCGCCGGCAAAACAGAGGAGTTCAAACAGGAATGTGCGTTGAGCAATATCGGAAGGGTGCTCACGCAGATATGCCGTGAGCACCTGAATGGCCTCCCGCACCTTGCCTGCCTTGAAGAGTTCTTTCGGGTTTACTGGCACCGTTTGCCTGCTTGCCCGCCGGTTACCACGGCTTCAGCTTGAGAACGTCAAATCCCTTGTCGATGAAGCCCTTGAGCGCTCCGGCCTCTTCTGGGTTGTAGCTGACCTTGATCTTGCTATAGGCAAAGGTAATAGACTCCATCGGATTTTCACTCGAACCAGAGTGCTGGATCGACGTGATCAAAGCGTCTTCCAGATGGATCTTGTAGTAATCCTCCTGGTTGTCGCCCATCGGCTTGTCATAAACGACGTCGACAGTTTTCAGATAATTGCCCGTCACGCAGTCGTCAAAAAGCAGCGGCGAAACCTTGTCCACCACTTTCATGATCGAGATGTCCCCCAGGTTAGCGCGACCCGCGCGGGCTTCGCCGCCAGAGGATCCAACGCCGATGACCGCGGTCTGACTGGCTCCAAAGCTAAATGAGAGAATGTCGATGGCGTTTTCCTTGCTCGTGCTGGGCCCGGGACGACCATCGATGAGTAAGTACGCGTTCACTGCCATTTGCGATCTCCTTCAAATAACCGTCCAAATGCTTTCGATTGAGGACGGCGATGTTTTGCTGTCCTAAGTCCAGGGAAAGAGAAAACTCGTTTACTTGGCCGCGGCTGGTAATTCGGCAACCAGTCGAAGTGAAACAGTAAGCTCGTCAAGCTGGAAGTGAGGACGCAGGAACACTACGGCGCGATAAACACCAGGCTTGCCGGGGACTTCGCTAACGTCGATACGGGCTTCCCGCAACGGGCGCTCCGCCTTAGTAGCTGGTGACGCAGAGTCGTCCGGCGTTACATATTTTGTGATCCAGCGGTTGAGGAATCTCTCCGCTTCTTCCCGCGACATAAAGCTACCAATCTTGTCGCGCATCATGGCCTTGAGATAGTGCGCAAAGCGAGAAACCGCCATGATGTAAGGGAGCTGTGTGGAGAGGCGCGCGTTAGCGTTAGCCGAGTCGGTATCATAGACCTTTGGTTTCTGGCAGCTCTGCACGCTGAAGAACGCCGCATAGTCCGTACCTTTGCAATGCACCAGCGGTACAAATCCAAGGTCCGCCAATTCTTTTTCACGACGGTCGGTGATCGGCACTTCAGTCGGACATTTCAACGCCTGATCGCCTTCTTCCGTCGCGAAGCTGTGGGCTGGCAAACCTTCCACCAAGCCGCCGCCTTCCACGCCACGCATGGCGACGCACATCCCATACATCGCGTAGGACTGCGTCATCTTGGAGCCCAGCGCATAGGCAGCGTTCATCCACAGGTATTTGGAGTGGTCGGTTCCATCCACATGCTCTTCATAGCGGAACTCATCGATGGGCTTGGTGTCAGCTCCGTAGGGAAGACGCCCCAAAGTTCTGGGCAACGTCAGGGCAACATAGCGCGAATCCTCGCTTTGGCGGAACGACTTCCACTTCGCATAATCTGTGCTGTCGAAAATCTTGGCCAGGTCGCGAGGCGCATCCAGTTGTGTATAGCTCTCGAGATTCAGCAGGTCAGAAGACGCTGCGCTCACAAAAGGTGCATGCGCCTGTGCGGCGATGTGCGACACACCTTCAAGCAGAGCCATATCTTCAGGATGTTTGCCAAACTCGTAGTCGCCGATCAGCGCGCCGAACGGTGCGCCGCCGAAGACTCCGTACTCTTCTTCATAAATCTTCTTGAACAGCGCGCTTTGATCGAATTCGGGAGCCTTTTCAATGTCGCGCAGCAATTCCTTCTTGGTGGCGTTTAATACGCGAATCTTGAGGCCTACGCCGGTTTCGGTGTTGTCCATCAGATACTTCAAGCCGCGCCATGAGCCTTCGAGCTTTTGAAACTGCGGATGGTGGAGAATCTCATTCAATTGCAATGAGAGCAGGTGATCGATCTGCGCAATGCGCGCATTGATCATCATCTCTGCATCCTTGGCCACCGTCATGGAGCCATCAAGAACCTGGGCGACAAATTCCTTGACCAGGTCCTTGCCCCGCTCACGAGCGCTTACTTCATTGCCAAATCGCCCTTGCTCAACGATTTGATCAAGGAGGCTGGATTCTTGGGTTTCAACAGTCGAGGCCGAAGCCTGTTGGTTGGCTACCGCATCAGGCATTGGAACCTCCAGAGCCGGGGCCGATCTCGCCCTTCAGCTTGTCGAGCTTTTCAGTGTTCCCCACGGCTTCAAGCAGCAACTCTTCAAGCTTGTCGTTGCCTTGAAGCGAACCTCGCAGGTCAGATAGACGCGTGCGTAAGTCCATCAGCTCCTTCAATGGCTTCACTTGCTTGGCTACGTTGGCCGGTTCGAAATCGTCAAACTTGCGGAATTTCAAATCGATCTTCAGATTGGCCGCATCCGGTTCGTCGCTCAGCTTGTTTTCGACCGCGAAGGAGAGGTGTGGCTTCATTCCCTCAAGGACAGTGTCAAAGTTGTCGGGGTTGACTTCGACGAATTTGCGCTCCTTCAACTTAGGGAGCGGCTGTTCAGGGTTGCCGGTGAAGTCGCCCAGTACGCCAACTACGAAAGGCAATTCCTTGGTCTCGATTGCGCCGCCCACTTCAACGTCATAGGTGATTTGCACCCGGGGCGGACGAACTCGATCCAGTTTGTGCTGCGCACTCTGTTTAGCCATAGCTCATTCCTCTGACGATTTGCCATTGATAACGGTCAAAACGCCTTGTCGAGAATCCTTCGATTCCAGCGTTAAAGGCCCGAGGTTAAGGATTGAATGTACACTGCCGAGACAGCCTAGTAGTTTGGGGAACCTGGGGAATTCGGGTTGGGGCATTGGACCGTGCGACGCAGTTATTGCATATTCCCCGCGCGTTCTTGTTGATACCACACGCCTTTCTTCCGGTCAAGATAAATGCTATTCATACGTAACGGCCACAGCCGGAGTGCTCGAGGCAGGGATGATCCGAGCCGGAACAACGTCCCATCCGAGACCGCCGGCCACAGTGGTAAGGTGGAAACCTGATGCTAAAGCCTTTGCCTCAGGAACGATCGCGTAGACTTCGGGGCTTTTTCGAGGACGCCGGCTATACCGAACCTAGTCTTCGTAAATACTTCGGAGTCGCCGAGCTACCTTCCCGCCAATTACGGAACCATTCGCGCCTGCTTGATCGCACGTCTGCCAGCACGCAAATCAACGTCCTTCTGCGTTGGTTCTGGTTGTGGAAGGAACAAACCCGGGAAACCGTCACGGACCTGATCTCCGAAGAATTCATTTCTCTTCTGCTCGAGTCGGGATTGATTGCGGCCGAGGGAGACAAGTTCAGTCCCACCGCCATGCTGTTACCGGTCGAAGACTTTCTGGTCGCTTCTGACCATCCGCAGGCCATCGAGGGCAAGCAGGCGGAATTGGTGCTCTGGCCGAATCCGACCAGCAAGTTCCTGGCCCGATTTGCGGTGCGCCGGCACTCGCGCGCGACTCTCGATCTAGGCACTGGAAGCGGCATACTGAGCCTTGGCGCGGCCCGGCACAGTGATGTTGTGGTTGCCACCGATTTGAACCAGAGGGCGGTTGAGTTTACGCAATTCAATGCCCGGTTGAACGATGTAGCCAACATCGAGGTGATGGCTGGAGATCTGTTCGCCCCGGTTGCCGGCCGCCAGTTCGACCTGATCCTCTCTAATCCACCCTTTTTTATAACTCCCCAAACCGACTACATGTTCTGCGACAACTCAATGGAACTGGATGGGCTGTGCCGCCGCTTGGTGAAGGAAGCACCTGCATATCTCTATGAGGGCGGCTACATGCAGATGCTTTGCGAGTGGGCGCAGATCAAAGGTCAATCCTGGGAAGACCGCGTGGCTGACTGGCTCGTAGACACCGGGTGCGACGCCTGGGTCATGAAGGGATTGACCCAGGATCCCGGGGAGTACGCGCAACACCGCATCCGCGAGACATCGGCCGACGTGTCTCAGGATGCAGCAAACTATGAAGGCTACATGAGCTATTACCGTCAGCGCGGAGTCGAGGCCATTCACGATGGAGTGATCGTGATTCGACGTCGCGAAGGTAAAAATTGGGTTCGCATCGAAGAGGTTCCAAAAACTCCAACCGGCGACTTGGGAGCCATGATTCTGTCGACGTTCGCTGCACACGATCTATTGCAAGAAAGAGGCATGGATGACCAGCTGCTTACCATCCGTCCGAAGCTTTCACCCCATGTACGCCTGGATCAGTTATGCAATCAGGCACAGGGCCAATGGCGGGCCGAGTCCCTTACCCTCCGACTGACCAGCGGCTTTCCATTTCACATGAACGTGCAGCCGCTCGTGGCCGAGTTTCTGGTGACGTGCGACGGAAATCGAACCGCTGATGAACTGATCCAGGATTTTGCGGTCACCGCCGGTGCGCCCTTGGAAAGGGTGCGAACGGAGTGCCTCGCGATGTTTCGTAAGCTGATCGAGCGCGGTTTTATCGTGGCGACCTGACGCAGGGTCCGCCCAGGTACAGCCTCCCGTTCTCGCTTTATATTTAAGAAATACTTGAGAATGATATTTACGAACGCGGGCACGTGAGAGCAAGGAGGAGAAGATGGCTAAGTTGATGGGGAACCTTCGCATCACGGCGAAGCCGGCATCCGAGGGTGTCAGATCCCACTTCGAAGTGGTCTTCGTGCCTTATGCAGGCCGCCTCAGTACCCTGCCGGTCAAGGCAAATAACTACGACGAGTTAGTTGCCTTGCTCATGAATCTGAAATTCAACGAAGACGACGCCACCCGCTGGGCGGGTAAAGCGCGTTCTCAGGGAGTCATCCTGATCAACAGTTGCGAGCGCACGGATTCTTTATTACGCGAGAATGGCTTGCTCACCTGAGCGCAAACTGAATCCGAACTGCGCGAGTACCTCATCGAGACTTGAGCGCGAAGACCACCACCATCAAGATCACGATCAGCAGGAACGTGTTAATCACTAGCAGAATGGGCACGATAGCTTCCAGCTTGGTCTTGGGAGCCGAAAGTGCCGGAGCGGCTGGAGGGGCCGGAGCGGGCATCGGTGGGATCGCCGGAGCTTTAACAGGCGGAACCCTCATAGCCGGTGCAGGTGCGGCGGGCGCAGGCATGGCAGGCATCGCGGGCATTGCAGGCTTCGGCAAGGGAGCGAAGATGGGCGCGGCAGGAGAGGCAGCTTTCGCGGCCGCAGGCGGCCCTGCCTGACCCGCGACTCCCTCATTTATGGCCGGTATCGAGACCATTCGTGTATATTCGCCAGGGCCTCCGCTCTCAACAGGCGTCACGATCGGTTCGACCGGCAGGGGTACGGAGGGCGGCAATTCCTCGGCCAGCCGTTCGATCAGTCTGGTCACGCCGCCCAAATCCAACCCTGATCGTTCTGAGGCTCGCGGCGGAGTACTGCTACTCTGCAGGGATGCCGGACGATAGGGCACGGGTTCCGACGCGGACGATCCAGGTGAAGCCTTGTCAGGAGCGCCCAACGAAGCCATTAGATTGGTGATGCTCGGCGAAGCATGCGGATCAGATCGGGACGGTTCCGGCGCTCGAAAAATTGGCTCGTTCTTGAAGGACATCTCCCGCTCTGCCGGCGGCGAAGTTGTCTCCCTCGGTTTCGAGGGGGTCACCGGGGCTGCCGGCTTGGAAGCCGGGGTCGATGGCACAGCTTTGAAGAACTGCGTGAAGCTGCCTTCCGCCGACGCAGAATCGGAGACACCGGGCGCAGAAAAACCCTTGGCGCGCGACGGGCTCGCAACCGGTGGAGTCGCGCGCTTGACTTCGTCGGCGGGCTTTGCGGGTGGAGGAGGCAGCGGTGTCGATCCAGCCACGAAGATGCGCGTAAATTCTCCCGGCTCTTTGTCTAATGGCCGTTTCGCTGGCCCCCCCGATTCCATGGGACGGCTTTCAGCGGGCACTTCCTGTGCCAGGTTCGACGGATTTACGTCCAGACGTGGATCGAGTTTCTGGAACATCCGCGTGAATTCGCCTGGTTCCGTTCCCCTCGTCCCCGATTGCGCGGGAGTGCGAGAAGGGGCGGCGTGCGACGGCGTCACCGGGGAATCACCCGGAACGGCACTGCTGCTTTCGGGCGCGGATCCAGATTTGGGATCGAAAGCGCGGAGAAACAGGCCGGTTGCGCTGAGCGATTCAGGCTCTTCGTGGGCTTCGGGTCCAGATTTTGGATCGTTTTTAGTCATGGGTGAATGGGCCTTTTCGCTGCCGGCAGGGTTCATTGCGAAGATTACACGCACGCCTCCCCGTCGTAAAGTTCGGTGAGAAAATGACCTGCCTTCCACGGCAAAGCCAAGATTTCGCAAACTGTGGTTTGGAAGTTTGTGAATTGCCGGAAAGGACGTTTCACTCTTGAGTGAAACGTAAACCACGTTGCTTGCACTTCGAAGGAGGTATAGAAGTTTGCTCAAGATCCGTAATCGTTGCGGTATGCTCTTAATGATTTGCGGACGCGCACTTTCCTGCTCGGCTGCTTGCCGCGCTCCCCTACAGTCCGTCGAAGACCCTGGGCCTTCTCACAATCGCCGGAGGCGAAACGATGAACGCAAACCCGCCGCGCACCTATAGCCTTGCGTCTTGTTACGAGAATGCGCTCACGATTGTGCTGCGTTTGGCGACTCTGCAACACCAGACCGCCGCTAATTCACAGGACTTCAGAACCAGCATCCGCGCCGCCCTGAGGGCCGCGATGGAGCAGGCAAAATCGCTTGGCTATTCCAGCGAAGCGAATCAACTAGCGGTGTTTGCCGCAGTCGCCCTGCTCGATGAAAGTGTGCTCAAGATGCAGAACCCGGCGTTCGCGGATTGGGCGCAGCGCCCGTTGCAGGAAGAAATGTTCGGCCATAACAGGGCTGGCGAAGTCTTCTTTGAGCACCTGCGCACGCTGCTATCTCGCCAGGACTCTCAGGAAACCGCCGACTGTCTTGAAGTTTATTGTTTGTGCATGCTGCTGGGCTTCAAGGGACAATACGCGCTCAATACCGGCGGCTACGGCCAGTCGCGTGGGAGCGGTGATGTTCAGACTCTTGTGCGCCAAGCCCGGGAAAAAATTGATCGCATTCGCGGGAAGATGAGCTTTTTACCCGACGCTGCGCCTCCGCCGGCCGTGAGAAAAATCGCATCGGTCGATCGCTGGAGTCGCGGACTCGGAATCGCAGCACTGATCCTGTTGCTGCTTGCCTTGCTGGCCTACGGCGGATTCTGGTTCCAGTTAAATGCCGGGGCCTTGCAGATTAGTTAGCCTTTCGCGCGTATCTTGGGGGTCGTTTGCTCTTCTACCTGCTCGCTGTCGCCGTTCTCGTTGTCGCTGCCGCTTTGGCATTCGGCATAGGCGCCCTGCTCCATCTGCAGGGAACTGCGTATCTGCTATTCGTCATCATCCTCCTTGTCCTCGGGGTGACCGGTGCCATCGTCATTCTTATCCTCCATGCGCGATCCAAAAAACGAAAGGAACAAAGCGGCGACTTGTCTGACGGTGCAACAACCGGCGATCTCGATCTGCTTCTCAATGACGCCAAGCGCAAGCTACGGACGTCGCAGCAGGGTGCCAAAGCTCTTGAAGCGATGCCCCTGATCTACATCCTTGGAGAATCGGGTTCGGCAAAAACCACGACCGTGCTCAGATCCGGTCTCGATCCTGAACTACTGGCTGGCTCCGCGCCTCGTGAAGGTGAACAGGTACCCACCGAAGTCTTGAATTTGTGGTTTACCAAGGTAGCTGCGCTGCTCGAGGTTGGATCGCACGTCAGGCAGAATAACCGCCTGCTGAGCCGACTCGTGGAACATACGCGGGCCAGGGCTTACCGGTCGGCATTTGGAACCGGTGCAGCTCCCCGCGCGGTCGTGGTATGCGTTGACGCTTCGCAACTGCTCGTAGCCGACGGAGGCGCCTCGCTCATAGCGTCGGCACGCGCTACTGGCGGCCAATTGCGCGAAATGAGCCGCCTGCTGGGTATGCCGCTGCCGGTCTACGTGATCGTCACCAAGCTAGACCGGGTAGCTCATTTTGAGGAGTACGTCTGCAATCTTTCAGATGATGAAGTGCGACAAGTTTTTGGCGCCGCGCTGCCCGCGAATAACGCGTCGGCAGGAACGTATGCCGATGAGGCTTCGCGCACACTGGCGTTGGTTCTCGACAGACTGTGCTATCAGCTTGGCGAATTCCGCGTCGAGATGCTGGACCGCGAGAACGAACCACGCAACATTCCAGGGGTTTATGAATTTCCCCGTGAGTTGGGCAAGCTTCGGAAGAACCTCAATCAGTACCTGGTGGAACTGTGCAAGCCGAGCCAGCTGAGCGCCAACCCCTATCTGCGGGGTTTTCACTTTACCGGAATTCGAGCTCGCATCATCGAGCGAATGGCTGCCGCTCCCGTTGTCGTCCCGGAGCGAGTCGTTCCACAAGATGCCGGGGCGACCCAATACCTGAAAATTCCGCTGGAGAAGCAGCAGTCCGCGGGCCGCGCCTCTTCCTCCGGGCAGATGGTTTCATCGCGGGTTCCGCAGTGGAGTTTCCTGCCCCGCCTCTTTCCCGAAGTGATCCTCGGTGACAAGAGCGCTCTTGCAGCTTCAAAGCAAACCGCACCGGCGCGTCTATTCCGCAGAATTCTTTTTGGCACACTGGGAGCTCTCTTCGCCGTCTATTTAGTTCTTCTCGTTGTCTCCTACTTCCACAACGTGGAGCTGGAGCGACGGATTGCCAATGCTGCTCGAGTGTTGCCTGTAGTCGCTCCTGAAGCGAATTCCCTACCTAGCCTTAGTGACTTGCGCGCCCTCGATGATCTTCGCCAAACCATCGTCCAACTGGACGGCTACCGCCAGGATGGGCCGCCGTGGAGTTATCGGTTCGGGCTATATCAGGGAGACGAACTTGCCGTCCGAGCACGACGTATTTACTTCGATCGCTTCAGGCCCATGCTGCTCAATCCAGCACAAGCGAACTTCGTGAACTTCATGAAGGCATTGCCTGATGCGCCCGCGACCAGTAGCGATTTCTCATCGTATATCAGCGCCTACAATCCGCTCAAAGCTTATCTGATCACCACCAGCAACCCTGACAAGAGCCAGATAAAGTTCCTTACTCCCGTCTTCGTACAGGATTGGATCGGCGCCCGGCAGATCGATGCGGATCAACAACAGTTAGCGCAGAAGCAGATTGATTTCTATGGCGGCGAACTGTTGCGGCAGCCACCTTATGCCATTCATCCGGATTCCAATGTTGTTGAGCACACGCGGGGCTATTTATCCAAGTTCCTGGCAGTAACCCGTATCTACCAGGGCATGTTGACCGACGCAGACAAAGCCAGCCCGTCCATCGATTTTAATAAGCAATATCCAGGGTCGGCAGCTTACGTGGTAGATGGTCACATCGTGCGGGGTGCCTTTACGCGGGCGGGCTACGCATTCATGCAGGATGCGTTGCAACACCCTGAAAGGTACGCGCAAGGCGAGACTTGGGTGTTGGGCCAGCAGGCAGGCCAATCTCTCAATGGGACGGGGGTCGGCAAGGATCTGACGACTCAATACTCGGCTGATTTCCTAAAGGAATGGCACACGTTCCTTACCGACGCGCGGGTGGTAAGTTGCGGAAATCTGCATGAAGCCCCAACTCGGCTCAACGCCCTCGCGGGCCCCGCATCGCCTTTGCTGGCGCTGTTCTTTACCGTCTCGCATAATACCGCTGTGGCTGATCCTCAAATCAAAACCATGTTTCAGCCCACGCAGGTTCTCGTCGATCCCAACGCTGCCGACCGCTTTATCGGGCCGGGTAATACAGGCTATGTCACGGCCTTACTGCAACTCGCGGGAGCTGTCGATCAGGTAGCACAAAACCCGGCAGCCGCTACCGATCCAACTGCCTTCGCCCCGGTTTTGCAAGCGTCTTCAACGGCCGGCATCGCAGCACAGCAAGCCGCACAGGCGTTCAATGTCGACCAGAAGATGCACACTGAAAGCACAGTTCTGGCGTTAATGCAGGCTCCAGTGCAGTGTGCTGCAAAATTGGCGCCGAGTCCGGGTGCGCCAGCCAACGGAGGCGGGCAAAAAATCTGCGGAGCGATCACGCCGCTGCTTGGTAAATTCCCCTTTGCGTCGAACTCGAGTGTGCCGGCGAGCCTGGCAGAGGTTGACGCTACCTTCGCACCTGAAACCGGAGCGCTATGGTCAATCTATAACGCTTCTCTGAAGCCGTACCTTGTTCCTCAGGGATCAGTTTATGTACCCAACCCGGCTGCACCACAGCCGGTCAATCCCAAATTCCTGCTCTACTTCAATCGTGCGGCTCGGGTGAGCGGTGGACTGTATCCGCCCGGCCAAAAATCGGCTTCGTTCCCGTTTACCTTGCGCTTCATTCCGGGTAACGGAGTCGCCAGCGCAACGTTAGTGGTGGATGGTCAGCGCATTCCCGCTGGTGCGACTTCACAGCAATTCAAATGGAACGCTACCGAAGCTCAAAAGGCATCGCTGATCTATGATGCCAACGAGGTACTGCCATTCCAGGGCACGTGGTCTCTGTTCCAATTGGTTCGTACTGCGCAGATCACGCGCACGGCAGGAGGAGTCAGGCTCGACTACCCCATCAACACGGCAACCACGGTAGCAGGGCACACCATTAGCGGAGCTGGCGGGGCAGCCAGAACTGCCAGCTTTGAGCTTTCAGGACCGGGTGCCGAAATTCTGCTGCCCGAATTCTTCAGCGGATTGCAGTGTGCATTGCCGGTGGTTAAATAGGAGCGGAATAACTCTCGATCTGGTTTTCAGGGGTCATGGGGGGGACTTCGACTGCGCGCAATAGGATGCAGGTGATGTTGTCGATACCCCCACCTCGCTTCGCATGGTCGATAAAGTGCTGGCAGATTGTTGTAAGGGCTGGCTCATCAGCTGCTGCAAAAACAATGTACTCGGGTTGCGCATAACGAGTCAGTCCGTCCGAGGCCAGAAGCAACATGTCGTCTGGCTGCAGCATGGCAGCAAAGAGGTCAGGTTCAACCGTGTCTGCTACACCAATGGCACGCGTGATTACTGACTGAAGGTTGGAGACTGCAGCCATCTCCGGGGTGATGGTTCCGTTGCGAATCTGCTCGTCGAGCAACGAATGATCCTGCGTGATCTGCACGCAGGATCCACTTCGTAATAAGTAGGCGCGACTATCGCCAACGTTTCCGATCACGATGCGATTTCCGTCGAGGCATGCACAGACCAGCGTTGTGCCCATGGTGTGCAGTTCGGGATCCTCGGCCGCTGCCGTGCGAACGGCGTTATTCGCCTCAATGATGGCAGCCAGCAGACGATTCTCAACGGGGATTGAGGCTTCGCTATCGGTCGAATCGTTTCCCAAGGCGGCGAAGGTCTCGATAAGAACTCGAACCGCCATGCCGCTCGCAACCTCGCCCGCAGCGCTCCCGCCCATTCCGTCACACACAACATAAATTTGCTGTTCGGCGTCGTATCCGAAGCTGTCTTCATTGTTGGTGCGTCTGCAGCCGATATCTGTCATCGCCGCAAAATTAAGGGAGAGCGTGGACGCCTGGGTCATAAAAGAAACCTCATCCAGGTACACCTGAAGGGAAAGCAGCCTTGAGGAAGATCTGAAGGAAACGGGGAATGTGTCTTACAAACAACCGAGGCAGAACCGAAATCGGCATGTCAAAGTTAGGACCGACCTAAGGAACCTCAACTGTCTCCTCGCCCGCATCAGTAAAGGTGATTACGCCTCCCCAGATGCATTCGAGCTGCGAAACATTGTCGAGGGTGGGAAAGTTACCAAGCAAAACGGTCTCCGCTCCCGGAGCCCAGGGAGCCGGGGTGGCCGGGACACAGGGCATAGGGGTTAACACGCCCAATGCTGCCGCCGTGGCCGCTGCGACTGTCGGATTCGAAGGGGACTGGCACATTCCGAAAGGCATAATGTTGGTCATCGGAATGTGGTCCATGATGTTGGCGTCGGGCATTTCATTGGTGAAAACCTTATTCGCGGGAAGCACCACAAGAGAACTTGGCGCCATCCCAAACGTACACTGCATCATCGCTCCCATGCAGACCTGAAGCGGCATAGCTCCATTTCTCCTTCCGTCAGCTTCGAGTGTACGCCGGAAATCGCGGATAGAAAATCAAGATCGGACGAACCTTAAACCTAGTCCGGACCGTCGATGCCCATAACCGCAGCCAAGTTAGATTATTCTTCCTCGTCCCTCAGAATCAACGAAACTCGCGACTCATTTGTTAAGGCGTTCGAAACTGCTGCACATCATTGCTTTGGAGAGTAAACTGGCTTTCTGAAAGTGGGGGCTTTGTCCCCAGCTCTCCATTTTCTCCGTGAGTGCAATTATGAGCAGTACCTTGGGTAGCTTTCGACTGCTGGCAACTGCGTTGTTTGCAGGCACACTCCTTGCATGGCCTGTCGCGTTCTCTGCTCCCCATCTCCCGGCTCAGAGTAAAACCGGTTCCGAAACTCCATCTAATTCGGAATCAAAGGGATCAATCCTGATTCATCTGGAGCAGAAAAAAGGTGACAGGATACTCCCGATGCTTACCGAGCATGTCTTCGAAACCGGGGACGTACTTCGATTTCGACTGACGAGCGAATACGATGGATTTCTGTACGTCGTCGATTTGGGTTCGTCAGGAACCTACACAATTCTTTTCCCAGCGGCCGGGACCAGCAGCGATAACCTTGTCCATCGAGGAAAAGATTCGCTGGTTCCAGCGGTTGAAGACGGCTGGTTTCAGTTGGATGGTCCGGCAGGGTTCGATGTGTTGTATTTTCTTGTGAGCGCGAAACCAATCGACGTCACAAAAGACAACCGTCCCAAGCCTGGCATCACAGTTCCCTCGACGGCTCCGGCGCCGATTCCCAGCTCTCTTAAGCCCCGATGCAACGATGCCATCTTTCGGGCCCGCGGAGAATGTATTGATGAATCGGCCGGTCTTGCCCCATTTGCACGAGACATGACTCTGCCGCCACAAATCAACCTGACCGAGCAAGAGGTGAGCCGCGACATCGTCTTTGATGCCGGTGAAGATGACAAGTCAATCAAGGCCACCGCCTCGTTAACAACTCCGGTTGTTTACATCTTTCGGCTAGCGCATCACTAACGCCTTCGGCAAGTAACGGCTAAAGACAAATTGCTGAAACATGGACGCGAGAACATACGTGAAAAGGCTCCATCGCAATCCCAAACTCGCTGTCAAATATCGGGTCGCCAGGCTTATGTCGGCACTTCTGTGCCTATCGGCGATGGGTGTCGCAGCACAAAATGCCCCCCCCAACGCGCCTGCTCCCGATACTCCCGCAACGCGAGACCTGAAGCCCATCCATCCGCCGTCCGATGGCACCAACGGAACTTTGGTCGACATACCTCGAAGTTATGCCCTGATAATCGGGGTTTCGCACTATCCGAACCTGCCGGCGACGGCGCAGTTGCTCTATCCCGTCCGCGATGCCGATGAAATGTACTCCACTCTGATTAGCCCTGAAGGGGGACAGTTCCCTCCTGAGCACGTACACAAACTCGTTAACGAGCAAGTCACACTCGCCAATCTACAAAGAGAGTTGGAGCAATGGCTCCCCGGCGTGACGCAGCCCAACGACCGAGTGGTCATCTATTTCGCAGGCCATGGATTCATCTCTAGCGGACAAGGCTACCTCGCTCCCTCGGATATTGACCTTAAGAACATTGCCGGAACTGCCTATCCCATGAGCAAACTGGGTGAGGTCGTGGGTTCCCGCATCAGGGGGAAGTGGAAGGTGCTGATCACCGATGCCTGCCACTCTGGGGCGATCACACCTGAGGACGATCGCGCCCAACTCAATCAGAAGTTACTCGACTTACACTCTTCTCTTCTATCGTTAACTGCGAGCCGTGACCGGGAGCAGAGCTTTGAGAGTGCGGATTGGGGAGGAGGTCACGGCATCTTCACTTACTATGTCGTGCAGGGATTGCGCGGCGCAGCCGACACTAACGGTGACGGTATCGTAACTGCCGATGAGCTTAGCGAATATGTTCACACCAATGTGAAGCAGGCAACAAACGGACGACAAAATCCTACGTCGGAACGAGGAAGCTTCGATCCGAACATGCTGCTCGCCTACAATCCAACGATGACAAAAGCCACGCCGCTGCAGGCACCGAAGTTCGGTAGCCTCGTGATTGAAGCGAATCTTGATGGTACCGAAGTGTGGGTAGATGGCAAGAGCGTAGGGGTCGTGAACAAGGGTCAAAGTCTGCGACTTCCGGGTCTTTTGCCGGGCACGCACACCATCAAGGGATTTCATCAGGGGTACGAGCCAGACGGACCGCGTGACGAGCAGGTCTATCCAGGCCAAGAATCTACCGTCAGTTTGCGTGTGCTGATCCCACGTATGCGGAACAAAGCCGCAACCGATCTGCTCGACAAAGGAATCGAAGCTTATCAGAATGGCTCAGCAGATAACTATCGCAAAGCGGAAGGTCTGCTACAGCAGGCGATCGCCATAGATCCAAAATACAGTGTCGCTTACGTCTATCTCGGACGTGTGGAAGGTGCCCTGTTCGAGGAGAACAAGGCCAATGATGCGTTTCGGCACGCCATTGACATCGATCCGGATTATATGGACGCGCGCTCGAGTTATGCTGCCGTATTGCTGGATCAAGGAGACATGGACGAAGCGGTTCGTCAGTTAGATGTAGTTACACAACACCAGCCAGACAATGCGACTGCCTGGTATTTGCTGTCGCAGGCCTATGCCCGCAGAAACTCCTTCCAACAAGGAAAGGACGCAGCGGATCGAGCCGTTCAGTTTGCCCCGGCAAACGGCGAAGCCCACTTCTGGCTGGCGACGTGCCTTCGTCATTTGAACCAATTCGCGGCGGCAGAAAAGGAATATAAAACCTACTTGGAGTTGAGTAACTACGACTCCGGCAAGGCGGGTAAAGTAAGCTATTACCTTCTCGGATATACATTGGGCATTGGAAGCAAGCGCCGGGCAGCCCAGGCCGATATATGGAGAGAGTTGCGTGGTGAAGCTAATTTGGGAATTTGCGATTGTGAAGCTCTGCAGAAGAACTTCGCGGTTGCGCTTCCCTATTGCCAGATAGCGCTGAGTTATACGCCTCAGGACTTGTGGGCTAATTATCGTTTGGGAACAGTCTATATCGAGCAATCAAATCAGAATGCATCTCCCGCGCTGTTGAGCGCGGCACGAACGCACTTCCAAAAGGTGATCGACGCAAATCCAGATACAGAAGAAGCCGCGCGTGCCCGTCAATACATCAGCAAGATCGATGTCGCGCTCTCCTCGAATCCTTAACAACCTCATTCGTGATGAAGGTTGATGTTGGCCACCACCCGCTGCGAGCCGTCCTTTGAATAGGAAGCTTTGCTCACAACATAGACCGCCTTCTCCCCCCCACGGTCGCCACCGCTTTTTTCATCCACGTCTTCTTCTTCAACGAGGCTTAAATCACGGCTCGCCAGGTTTTGAACAAAGGCATCCGGAATTCGATTCAAGGCCTCAATTGTCTCTGATTGAGTCCCGGAAGTTTCTGGTGCAGCGGGTAATGCAGAAGGTGCCGCGCCCGGCTGAGTTGAGTTTCTCAACGAATTGATCACACTATCAAGATCGCTGATTCGTCGGCGGCTCAAGATGACGAAGAGCTTTTCCTGTCCAGGGTTCTGATCGAACAAGAACGACCCTTTACCGTCGGGGATTTGGTAGATCCGCCCCTGTTCAATCTGATTGACAGCTTCGCCCGACGCTGGTGCGCTGCTCTTCCCAGGAAAAATCGAAGACCAACTTCCCGTGGAACCTTGCTGAATGACGTAGAGAAAGCCCGGCTGATTGGCCATCACGCTTAGGCGCAAGTGATCCCCATTATGGAAAATGGTGGTAGGCGATACTTCGCTATAGTGCCCGTTGCTGTCGCGCAGGAGTAATGCGTAACGAATACCAATTTGTTCGCTCGAGACACGCACTAATTGAGGCTGTTGTCCATAGCCATTCTTAGCCACTAACTCGGTATCCACGTGAGGCGCGGAGGGAGTCTGCGATGGCTTAGCTGGCTTCTTCTTGGGAATTGCGGGCGGATTGGGATTCGAAGCCGGCGTTGCCCCTGGATTCTCCGCCACCTGGACTAGATCGCTCGCGGACCAGAAAACGTTACGTGCGCTAGCCTGTTGCCCTTGAACGGATGTGCCGCTCAACATGAGAGCCGCGCATGTCAGAACTGCACCAAGACCTTGAAATGCATTTCGTACGGTTGAAGAGAGCATCGAAGACTCCAGGAACGAACATCGAGATCACTGAGTGACTCTAGCATTTTTAGCGCAACGAAAACCCACCCATTTGGACAGCTGATCCTCCGGAAATCCACGGCTAAGATAGAGCTGGAAAAAGAAATCACCCTTCGGAGAAAAGCTTCCTCCCTTAAGACTGAACCAACTCCGCGAGAACGCATCTGACTTGAGTACGTTGCGCATATCGGCTAATTCGCGATCGTCGGGCACGTAGGGCGTCGCAGTCCATTCCCACGCATTGCCCGCCATATTGAGAACTCCGAAAGGGCTCTTGCGGTCCGGAAACGAGTTCACCGGTTGGAGTTGTTGCGGCACGTTGTCGGTCCAGGGACCGTCGCCCCAGGGATACAGTCTTCCATCTGTTCCGCGAGCGGCCTTTTCCCACTCCTGCTCCGTCGGAAGCCGCTTGCCTGCCCACGCCGCAAAAGCTGACGCGTCCGCTTCGGAAACATTCGTGACGGGCTCATCAGGATGATCATTAGCATATGCCTGGCCTGCAAAGACACGATGCGTCGCCTGGATAAATCGCAAATATTCGGAATTAGAGACTTCGGTTTGATCAACGTAGAAATCAGGCAGGTCGATAACCTGTTTCTTGTGAGGAGAGTCATTGGCGTCTTCCCCAAAGATGAACTTACCGGCCGAAACCAGCACCATCGTTCCGTGAGAATCTGTGACCGTTGCCTCCAGAGTTTTGGAGCGCCGGTAGTAAACCCAGCCACTCGTCGCGATCAAGATAAGGATCAAGCTCGTAAGTGCAATCGTGAGAGTTGGAGAACGCCTCGAATTCTTGACCGCGCTCTCTTTAGACGGTTCAACTGGAAGCGTATTTGTACCTGAGGCCAGCCCGCCGCCTGCTGCTTGCGGCGTCTGAGAGTGAGAATTCAGAAGCTCCGGATCAACCACTTCGAGTCGTAACGAATTTAGCGGGCGATCAATCACGGCTTGTAAATCAGGGTCGACTTGAGGCCGCAGATTCGTCGGGCCGCTGCTGGCTCCATAGCGATAAAGATCGTCCAAAAACCCACGAGGACTTTGATAACGCTCATTCCTGTCCTTCTTCATTAGCTTTTGAATAATCACATCGCACATCGCCGGAAGGTGGGGAGAAAAATCGAGAAGAGAGGGAGGCTCCGTCGCCAAGTGAGCCATCTGAACCGCCGTGACTGACTCGTTTTCGAATGGGCGCCGACCCGTGAGCAATTCGAAGAAAATGACGCCCAGCGAATATAGATCGCTTCGTGAATCGCAACCCTCGCCGCGAGTTTGCTCCGGGCTCATATAAAAAGGAGTGCCAAGGCTCTCGCCGGGCCGGGTAAGACCGTCGGCGAAATCCGCAATCTTTGAGATTCCAAAGTCAAGAATATGAATGCGGCCTGCACGATCCAATTGCAGGTTAGATGGTTTCAAATCGCGATGGACAACACGCTTCGATTCTGCCCATACAAGTCCCTCGGCGGCTTGAGCGATAACTCCTGCTGCGTCGGGTGGAGCGAGCGGCCCCTCGCGATGGAGATAACTGCACATATCTTCGCCGCAAACAAATTGCATGATGAGATAGTGCAGCCCGTTGCCTTCTCCAATGTCGTAAATGGTTACAATGTTTGGGTGACCCGAGAGCGACGCGGCCGTAGCTGCCTCCTGCCGGAACCGCGACACTAGCCTTGAATCCTGAGAGAAGGCGTCGGCCAGTATCTTGATGGCCACTAGCCCGCCGTGTCCCCGATGACGAGCCAGTAGGACCTGGGCCATGCCTCCACCGCCAATCCGGCGCAGAATCTCGTATTTGCTGCCGATCAGACGCTCGAGTTGCAGCCTTTGCTCGTCCTCTCGCGTTGTCTCGCCCATGCTTTGCATATTAACGCGTCAGTGATTGCACAAGACTGCGCTCATTGGCACTCAAGCAATTCGGCGTCAATTTATGGTCCGCCCACGGTCGGGTTGCCCGCTGTTAATGTGTCGGAATGCTGTCCACGCGTAGCCAAAAATCCAGCTACCGCAGCTCCTCCAGCTGCCGCTGCAATAATCGCGATCACCTTCACGGGGAGAGCTCTTGCAGCGTGCGCTGGGGCCGTCGATGGCGGCGTGACGTTGGTTTGATTAATCACAGCCTGCGATGAGAGATCGCCTGAGGATGCGTGGACCTGCACCTGATAAGTGCCGGAAATTCCATTAGGTTTGAAGCCGGAGGCGATCGCGCGCCCATCCGAAAGCGTGGTCGTTTGGAACGACGTTAGTCCATTTGAAAACGTCGCACTCGGGCCGGAGCTTGGGGTGCTGAAAATGACGAGCACTCCTGCGATTGGTTTGTGATTCTCATCTTCTATCTGAACGATCGGCTCTCGTGCCGTCCCACCGCGGATATCGTTCAAAGCTCCTTCGCCATCGAGAATCTGAATGAACATTCTGTTTGGCGTGGCTGGGGATTGCGCGAAACTAATTGCGCTATTCACGTTCAGACCGACGAGGCAGATCATCGTGGTCATCAAGCGCGTTTTAGATCGGATGGGCTTCATTGTGATTCGCTCCGATGCACAGTGGTTACTGAGCGGTGACCGGTGAAGATGCACCGTTCGAATTGGCGAGAGTGATCGTCACACTCGCTATATCGCTCGCGCTACCGTCGAGCGTGAACGGTTGGGTATACATGAAGTTCGTTCCGAATTGATCCGAAGTTGGAGATGCATACCAGGTCTGAAACACGTTTGTGAGAGGTACCGTGACGTCTGTGGTCTTGATCGACTTACCTGAGGCGGCAGTGAAGTGGAACTGCGCTTCAGTCATATCGCGCGTCGATGATAGCCCGATCACTGAGACTTGAATGGATTGTCCAGAGCGCGTGAGGGTGGGACTCGACAGGACTGGAGGGCTCGCCGGCACACTTACTGTGACCGCTGCGATATTCGAAGGAGTAACATCCTGGCCGCTCGCGAGGGTGAGATGAATCGTCACTGTGATCGTGCCGGCTGTGGATCCCGACTGAAACGCAAACGGAGTCGAGGTGGCCGCCGAAGCGGGAGTTATGGTTGCGGAAATGGTCGTCAAATTGTTTGAGAACAGCACACTCGGGTCTTGAGTAGTGATCGGCGCAGCCGGAGTAAACGTGAGTGTAGCGGTCGCAGTAATCGCCAATGGATAGGGGTTCACGCTCAACGTAACGGTGGACTGTTGTCCCGCGGTAATAGTGGCGTCAGCAGCGGAGACGGTCGCGGTGGGCGGAGATGCAACTACCGCAAAGGGTTGCGAACCAGAGACCGAAATTCCCCCCGGATCCGATACAGTGACAGTCGCCGAAAGCGGCTTAAGCAAGAGGGACGCAGGAACAATTGCGGTCAGGTGATTCTGATCTACATACGTCGTCGCAAGCGCTGCGCCGTTGAAACTGGCGACCGCGCCAGTTACAAAGCCCGCTCCGGTTATAGTTATCGAAGTATTGGCGCTACCGGGAATCGCAGAAGTCGGCACAATACTCGCCAGAGTTGGCGATCCAACGTTGATTACTAGACTCGATGCGACGGTTGAATAATCGAAATTGTCGGTTGGCGTGAAAGCCGCAGTGACCGTATCTGCGCCTGGCGGAAGAACGGCCTGGAAACTGGGGTTATAAACAAACACGCCGGGAACACTTGCCGTCGCATTCAGTTGCGCGGTGGTTAGCGGGGTGCCATATTCCAGAGCCGATCCTGGACCAGCCCAGATCACGGTTGGTACGGTTTGATTCACAGTCTCGGCAAGACCCGACGAGCTACTCGATGCGAAATTTGCATCTCCTGAGTATGTAGCCGTCAATGTATGCGCGCCTGAAGGAATTGTTTTGCTGCCGGTCGTCAATACGGCTTGTGAGGCGGAAGAGTTCAGAAGAAATTCGATATTACTGTTCGCTGTTGCCGATCCATTGCCGATAGCGGTGACTAGATCGGGCAGGCCATCACCATTGAGATCCGCGCTCGTAATCCCGCCTGGTACTGTCGTCGTCGCCGGCGAAAACGTGAATGCCCTAGCCGTGAAATTCTGAATGTTTCCGGTGCCGTCGTTGAGTAGAACGCCGAATCCGGCCGGCTCTGTGAAGGCAATGTCCAGATAACCATCCGCATTGAAGTCGCTGAAGCTGAATTGCGTGGGCGCACCCCCAACATAATTCAGACTAGACGGCGTTTGAAAAGTTCCGTCCCCGTTGCTGAAGACAGATCTGAGGCCGCCGGTAGTTGAAAGTTCACCATGAAACGTCTCTCCCACGATCAGATCCGATTTGCCATCGTTATTTAGATCTGCGGCAGCAAGAGAAGTTGCATTCGCGTCGGGAAGTGCAAGTGGCGTTCCGACAGGCACAAGCGATGTTTTATCGGTGCTCAACGCGTAGAGAAAAATCGTTCCTGGGCTCGAGACATCGCCGCAATTGTCGGTCGGGGTCGTCGCAAGCACTGCGAGTTGTGCCCCCGCCGCGGCGGTGAAATGTCCCGTCGTGATTGCTATCGGACAAAACAGCGAGGGTGATGTTACAGACGAAGGCGGGAACGCTTGAATGAATGTCCCAAAATTCCCCGGGTTGGATGTACCGGCATTCAATGCCACTCCTGCAACACCTGGAGTCACTACGCCCTGGTACGAATAGCTGGAAACAAGGGTGCCTACATCGGAATAACCATCATTATCAAAATCGTCGATTGAAATGCTTTCGGTATCTGGGTTGCTACAATCGCAACCGGCAAAACTCGAGGCACGCCACTGGTTCAGCGCCAAAATGCCATTAGTGGAGGTTGTGGATCCATCAAACACGAGATATTGTCCGGACTCATGCATCACGAAACTTTGATTTCCAGTGGACTTCGTCTTCAGAAAGTAGCCGGCCGCAATCGCGTCTCCGACGGTCTGATTACCGTTGAAATAGGAGTAAGCATTGAAGGAGGTTCCTGATGAGGACGGCTTGTATAAAGCGACACTGGCAGTTGAAGATCCGTTCACGCTGATCGCGCTCACAATTACAGGCTGCGCGCCGGTCGACAGGGTTACGGCGGCAATACCAACAGGGTTTGCAATGGGCGTGCTCTGCATTACCGTATTCGTGAAGGCTTGTGTGGACGGAACCATCTTGAGGGGCGCAGTGCCTAAGAGGTTGGAGCTGTCGTAATAAAAATTGACGTTCCCCGTCGGCATCGCACCCCCTGCAGCAGTCTGGTTGACTACGGATGTTTCTTGCAGGCTGCCAGGAAGAACCAATGGGGATGGTGTTGCAGTGAGGGTGGTGGCACTGGCGGGTTGCGCGACCACGTAGGTCGCACTAACCACGCTGCTCGGAATGCCGTTCAACACGCTGGCAATGGCGTTCACTGTTGTAGTGCCCGCTCCGATCGGAATGAGGCCTGTATACGGTCTCGAACTTGTCGTCGGTGTCGTTCCATCTGTGGTGTAATAGATCGGCGCGGAGGGACTCTCAGTGATCTGCAGAGTGAAGGGTGTCGTAAAGCTTCCACTGCCCGGCGTCAATACTGGGGGCGGAGTTGCCGACTGCGCGAATACCGCTGTCGCAACCGACACTTGAGCCAGCAACAATGCATAGCGGAGATGGCACACTTGAACGTGAATCACTGTGCGCCTCCATTCGCCGGAACTACACCGTCGGTCGGAATGAAGAGGGTTCTGGGAACCGCCGAATCCCCTTCGAGAGCGTAGATCGTTCCCGCGGCCGGATCATTCAACTGGAAGATCGCGTTGCCCAAGAGGGGAATGAATTCCGACGGCGTACACGCGCAGGGGATGGTAACGGGGGCCGATTTGCTCGCAAGGTCGAAGCGCAAAATAGTACCGCCCGAACCATTTGCCGCAAAACCAAAATGCCCATCCGCGGATGCTGCAACCGCAATCGGCCTCAAGACTCCGCTTACCGCAGAGGCGAGCGTCGCAAATGTCGGAGTTGAACCTAACTGTGTGACGCGTAAGACTGAATTAGCGCCCGCGTCTGCGATAAGAGCGGTTTCACTGCCAGATAGAAAGGCCAAAGCCCCGAATTTTTGCAGGTGCTTAACTAGCTGGGGTGGTCCAGATGAGGGAACATAGCTTACGTTTGCGGTGCCGTCGCTATCAAGTGCAGCAAGTAGCAGTGAGCCCTGGTCACTGGCGGCCGCCCCGATGATAGGTCCTGTAGACGATAAGTTGATCGAGGCTATCTGCGGCATCCCGGGCAATCCGCTAATGAGCATTCCATTGTTACTTCCCGGTGCGTATACAAAGGCGTTAGAGCACGATGGACTGAGCAGGATGAACTGATTCGTGCCGATCGCATTGGTAACGCGAATGGTCGCGCCCGCAGGCAACGACATGACCGCGATGCCCAACGAGCCAGCGAGCAGAGCGAAGTTCCTGTTCGCACAAGGAGTAGCCCCCGTGAAGGCCGAATTAACCCTCGCGGATTCCAACCGAGCAGCGCCCAATGTTCCCGAAATCGTCCTTAATCCAGAAATTCGCGAATCCCACACATACCCAAGAACTGCGGCTGTCGGCATGCTCGCTTCATTATTTACGACCGCGTTTGAGGGGAGCTTATTTGTGCCGCAACTCGATATTCCAAGCGCTAAACCTAGAGCAACGCAAGCAGCAATTCCAAGGCGGCCTCGGCCGCATCGAGAATGCTTTCCTTTGAGCATGGATTGACCTCTCAACGTGCGAGGGTGGGGAACCAGCTCCAACAGGGGGAGGCTGGCGAAGGAATGGCCGGAGTGTACGCGGCCAATCTCGCCTTGTCAAGGTAGTTGTGGCTGCCGCCGGAGTCTCGCGGAGCGGCCCTGGGTGGGTAGCACAAATTCGAATTAGTTACGTAAGCTCGGGACCTCGACGACTCTAGAAAAGGTGGAGCGCGAGAGTGTAGATTCGGCACCCCACTCAATTCTGATCATCTTACATAGAGCTTTTTACTGACGTTAGGCTGGCGAGCCGCGAAGAGTTGGAGACGATCCTACAGTAACTTGTCCAAGGTAATCGGTAAACTCCTAACCCGCCTTCCCGTAGCGTGGTAAACCGCATTTGCGATTGCGGCAGCCACCCCGGTAATGCCGATCTCCCCGATACCGTGAGCGCCCAGCGGTGTATGCTCGTCGGGAATGTCGAGGAAGTAAGTCTCGATCCTTGGAACATCCGCATTTACGGGCACATGATATTCAGCTAGGTGTGTGTCGGGCATAGCGTTTTGCCAAGGCCGATTCAGCGGTTTGCAGGGCTGGTGTTCGATCTGGGGC
>CZKL01000438.1_pt1 | contig 47797 bp, 39 predicted proteins | sample 1122441 | NCBI WGS metagenome assembly CZKL01 (sample SAMEA3539301, study PRJEB10725) | soil metagenome | biome: tundra; feature: field; material: soil | place: USA | collected 2010-05 | depth 0.15 m
GTCTTGATCCTGGGGCACATCGACACTGTATGGCCGTTGGGAACGTTAAAGACCATGCCCTGCCGCATCGCCGACGGGCGGCTGTGGGGACCGGGGACCTTGGACATGAAGGTCGGCGTTGCCATGGCTTTCACAGCGATCGAGATGCTGACGGAGGCCGGCCTGCTCAATCGGGAAATTGTGCTGCTACTGAACAGCGAAGAGGAGGTCGGAAGCCCCATTTCCAGGCCGATAACTGAGGCGCTGGCATCAGAGTCTTCCGTCGTATATGTTGTTGAACCTGCGCAGGTTCTTGCCTGTAAGACGGCCCGGAAGGGCACTGGCAACTGGCGCATCGAAATCCGTGGGGTCGCGGCTCACGCAGGCGTCGATTTCGAGAAGGGCGCCAGCGCCATTTGTGAACTCGCGCGAGTAGTGGAAATGGTGAGCGGGTGGACTGATCTGTCTCGGGGGCTGACGGTGAGCGTGGGGCTGGCGGCAGGAGGGAGCAAGACGAATGTCATCCCGGCGGAGGCCTGGGCAGAGGTGGACGTTCGCATTGTCCACAAGGCCGACGGGCCGCGCATTGAGCGCAAATTCTCCGGACTCAAGGCCGTGGATAAGAGGTGCGCCTTGACTGTGACCGGGGGCATCAACCGGCCGCCCATGGAGCGTACCCGCGGTACCGTTGCGCTCTACCGCCAGGCGCGGGCGTTGGCGGATCGGCTCGGTTTCACGCTCGACGAGGCCGCAACCGGCGGCGCATCCGACGGCAATTTCACTTCGGCGCTGGGAATTCCCACCCTGGACGGATTAGGCGCCGTGGGCGAGGGCGCGCACGCCAGCCACGAGTCCGTCGTCATCGAGCACCTGGCACCGCGAACAGCGCTGCTGGCTGGACTGCTTGCGGGCCTTAAGGCTGATTAAGTCACTCGAGAAACCTTCAAAGCCTTCGTCTATTCCGAAGTTGGTCTAAGGATGGTGGATGTAGTTCTGCAGGAAGAAGTAGCCGGCGGTGACGAAGCCGATGATGGCTACCGTCCAGCGCATGGCCCGCTGGTTGACGCGACGGCTATAGTGCGCGGCGAGGTAGCCCCCCATACCGGCGAGGACTGCCATTTCGAGGCAGAACTGCCATTCGACGCGCTTGGCGATGATGAACGAAATTGCTGGGATGCCAATTGAAACTGCGGCTGTCAGCACCTTCAGAGCGTTCATTTCGTGGATGTCGTGAACCCCGCAAATGCCAAAGAGCGCCATGGCCAGGAAGCCTCCGCCGGCTCCAAAGTACCCCACGTAAACGCTAACAACGACCATCCCGATAACCAGAACGGTGTTGTACCTACGGCCGCCGGAAAGGTTTGAAAGCCACTTGCCCAGGGGGAAGCTCAGCACGAACATGACCGCGGCGAAGAGCAGGAGCCAAGGCAGGATCTGGCGGAAGAGGCGGTTGCCGGTGTGAAGCAGTAAAAAACCGCCGAACCACCCACCGACTCCCGAGGCGATGCCCAAGGGTAAAAGGGTCCAGCTATAAGCGCGCAACTGGTTTCTGAAAGCCACCAGGGACGTGAGCTGTCCCGGCCAAAGGGCCACGGTATTGGTGGCCTGGGCAGTCACTGCGCCTACTCCGGCGGCCGTAGTGCTGGCCAACAACGCGGGCAAAGAAAGGAAGGAGCCGCCGCCTGCAATCGTGTTCAAAACGCCGGCAAAAAACGAAGCCACTGGGAGCCAGAGAACTCGAAGTAGATGAAGGATATACGGAGCCATAACCCAATGTAACGGGCAACCGCATAAAGACTCATAAAGCTTTCTGGATTCGGGGAGGATGGAGCGAAGAATGGGCAGACCGCAAGGCATGTGTCGGGCCTAAGGGACTGCCTGATACACTCCCGTCAGAACCAATCTGGAGTCTAAAACTGCAATGAAACTTACATATCTGGTCTCAAGTTTAGGCTTGAGTTTAGCGGCCGTCGTCACCCTGAACGCTCAAACTGCGGCCAAACCCACCGCTATGCCGACCAAACCCGCCTCGACCGCCGCACACTCCGCACCGGGCGCAGTCAAATTGCCGCCAGGAATACCTCCGGTTCGCGGGATTCAGAAGACCCTGTTTGCACTGCGCTATCAAGACATCAAAATCGGAGCGGGCCCGGACGCTGAGCCTAACAAGCTATACAAAGTCCACTACACAGGCTGGCTGGCGTCAGACGGGCACAAGTTCGACTCGTCGTATGACCACCCGCGGCCGCCTGCGACAGATAAGGACGGCAAGCCGATCATGGGACCCGACGGAAAGCCTAAAGAGGGCGACCCACAGCCCATTGCGTTTCCGCAGGGATTTGGCCGCGTCATTCCCGGCTGGGACCAGGGATTTGGAGGCATGAAAGTCGGCGGCAAGCGCCGCATTTTCATTCCTTGGCAATTGGCGTATGGGGCTAAGGGCCGACCGGGACCGGATGCGGCTCATCCCGGAATTCCACCCAAGGCGGACTTGATTTTCGATGTCGAACTGGTAGATGTCTCCGACATGCCCATGCCCCCGAATCATCCCGGCGGTATGCCTCCGGGCATGAGCCGGCCGATGCCGGGCGCAACTCCGGCCCGGCCTGGGACTGGGACTTCAGAGCCGGGCAGCTCGACTCCGACAGCGCCTCTGCCGAATCCGAAGCCGATGATCCCGGCGACGCCCCCGCCGACCAATCCGGATGCGCCGAAGAATCCGGCCCCGCCAGCGAACCCGAGTGCGCCGACGACCCCGAACCCAACCAACCCAACCAATCCGTCGACGACTCCAAATCCGCCGACGAACCCTTCGACTTCACCGTCGCAACAGGAATAGGGCGAACGCCTAAGTCAGAGAAGGCGTGCAGGGTAGGATTTTAGGTCCTGCCCTGCATCGAGAACTCTATCTACTAAATGAAGAACAATATTCAGGCGGCGCTGACGGGCAATTCCGGTGTGGCGGCCAGCAACTGGCGTGTGTAGGCTTGTTGCGGTGCGGAGCAAAGCGCCTCCGCTTCTCCGATTTCCACCAATCGTCCCCGTTCCATGACTGCGATCCGCGTACTCAAATACCGCACCAGGGGCATGGAGTGCGAAATGAACAAATAGGTCAGCCCCTGTTCGCGCTGCAGACGGCGCAACAGGTTCACGATCTGGGCACCGACGCTGACATCGAGGGCAGACACCGGCTCATCCAGAATCAGCAGCTTGGGCCGCAGGGCGAGAGCGCGAGCAATGTTAATGCGTTGACGTTGTCCGCCTGAGAATTCGTGGGGATAGCGTCCAAGCGCTGAGGCGTCCAAACCAACTTCCGCCAGCAATTGAACAGCTTTGGCTCGAAGGTCTGCGCGGTCGCTAGCGGATTTCAGAAACCGAGGGCTAGACCCATCGGCATCGCCATGAATCGCCCACGGCTCGGTCACGATATCTAACACCTTCATGCGCGGGTTGAGAGCGGCGAAAGGGTCCTGAAAGACGGGCTGCATCTGGCGACGAACGCGACGCATTTCCTCGCGCGATGCCTTGGCCACATCAATTCCGTTGACCAGGACCGCCCCACTGGTCGGCGTGACGAGTCCAAGAATCATACGCGCCACGGTGGTTTTTCCCGACCCCGACTCGCCGACAAGGCCCAAAGTTTCGCCGGCCTCGATTGAAAACGAAACATCCTGAACCACGGGCCGCATCTCGGTGCGCAAGCCGGAGCGCCGTGGATAGCTTTTTTTAACAGACTGGACATCGACCAGCGCCATGCCCAAATGGTATCCCAGACGTAGCGCGGAACAGCGCTGAAACGAACGCCAGCATCCGAAACCTAAAGCTGTGCGGACCACTCACACCTTCAACGAAGTAGCGTCGAAAGGCCGAAAGGAACTGTATGTCGACCAACGGATTCAGCTTCGCCAATCCGACTTATACCGCCGACAACTTCTTTACCTACAGTGCGGGCGATCTCGCAGGAGATTCGGCACTTCAGGCCACGCAGGTCATCGAACCTATTCCCGCTCCCCGCGTTCAGCCGCCGGTAATGGATCTCAGCACGGTTCTGTCGGCCCAGGCGATTGCGGATATCCAGGCCTCAGGCAGCCTGGTCTTCCATTCGGTTGGGGACACGGGCGGCATTGTGCGCGCTGAACCGCAGCTTTCGGTGGCCGATGCCCTAGGAGCGGACCTGGCTGGGAAGACCTATGCCAGCGGTCTGCCGGCCTTTTTCTATCACCTGGGCGACGTGGTGTACTACTTCGGCCAGCAGCAATATTACCCCGAGCAGTTTTACGATCCGTATCGGAACTATGCAGGGCCGATCTTCGCCATTCCCGGCAACCACGACGGCGTGATGTACGCCAAGGAGCCCATCCCGTATTCTCTGCAACCGTTCGTCGAGAATTTCTGTACCGCAACGCCGACGATCGCGGCACCGGGATTTTCGCGAACGACGATGACGCAACCGGGCGCCTACTTTGTGTTGACGGCGCCGTTTGCACGCATCATCGGCCTGTACTCCAACACCGGAGAAAGCGTGGGCTTGCTAAGCAATACGCAGATCGGCGATGCGCAGATTACGTTCCTCGATCAGCAACTGGCGGCGGCGCTCGCGTCGCGCAAGGCAGACCCGGACAACAAGAATCCGCAGGCACTGATCCTCGCGGTGCATCATCCACCGTTTACGGGCAGCAGCCAGCATTTTCCCAGCGCCGCCATGCTCGCGCAAATCGATACTTGCTGCCAGGCGGCGGGAATCTGGCCAGACCTGGTGATCTCGGGCCACGCGCATCTCTACGAGCGCTATACGCGCGTGATGAAGGCCGATGGGCGGCAGATTCCGTACATCGTCGCGGGCAACGGCGGCTACTACAACCTATCGAAGATGAAGACCGACAGCAGCGGCAACAAGCCGACTCCCGGGCAGCAGTCCGAGCCCGACGGGCAGGGCAACACGATCAACCTCGATCAGTTCAACGATACCGAGTTCGGCTTCCTGCGCATTACCGTCAATGCGACGGAAATCAAGGTCGAGTCGCTGGCCGTGAGCCAGACGCAAACTACGACGACTCCAACTCAGCCCATCCCCCCGCCGGTGGTGCTGGACACCTTCACCGTGAACCTCGCGGCGCATACGGTTACGACCGTCCCCAGCACGTCGGGATCGACCAAAAAGCCGAGCTGAGGTCTCGCGATCAATCGACTGAGGATTCGTTAGGGAACCACCAGTCGATCGGGGTCTATCAGACAATCAGGATCGGGCTACCGGCCAGCAGACTTTTAGTCGAGCTTGGGGTGCTGCTTGTGAAAGTCGGTGGCTTGCTGATAGGCGCGACCGAACGCAGCCAGCTTTGCATCCTGATAGTGGGCCGCGAGGAAGGTGATGGAGACGGGCGTGCTGGGTCCGCCGATATCGTCTGAATTGCCGTCGTCGGATTCAGGGGGCGCCGGGGCATCCGCGCCACGCAAACCGTTGGGTACGATCAATGCCGGGTGGCCGGTGAGGTTAGTGACGACCAGCTGAATGCCTTCGGTCGGGGCCACGATGATGTCCACTTCATTAAACAACGCTGACACTCCCTGAATGGCCAGGGTGCGTGCCCGATTGGCCTGGATGTATTCGACCGCCGGGTAGAAGCGGGCGGTGCGAAAAGTGTTAGGCCAGTCCTCGGGGCCCTGTTCGGTGAGTAGTTTGTCGCGCCCGCTCATGGTGAGGTCGTCGAAGGCAGCGGCAGCCTCGGCCTCAAGCAGCGGCGTCATGGCGCCATAGGGAAACTTGGGCAACTCCACGGGAATCAGCTTCACTCCCATGGTGCGCAGCTTGTCGAGGGTGGCGAGATCGTAGCGGCGGTCGTAGTCGTGGCGGGTACGACGGGCGCGCATGGATTCATTCCGCATCTCGCGCTTTTTCTTGTCCTCAGCCGACTCGTTCGGGACCGCTTCCTGCAGCTTCAGCGGCTCAGGCGCGTCGAACTCGCTCTTCAGGTACCCGATGCGCAGCGAACGCCAGTCTCCCGCGCTGTTCCAGTTGAATGGGGCTGCAACGACCGAAGTGTCTTTGCCGTCGGGGCCGTGAATGGCATTCAGGACGAGGGCGCAGTCCTCCGCCGTTCTGCAAATGGGGCCGAGCTTGTCCATGGTCCAGCTGAGCGCCATGGCGCCGGTGCGCGGCACGAAGCCAAAGGTGGGTCGAAGGCCGGAGTCGCCGCAACGGGTGGATGGCGAGGCGATCGATCCAAGTGTCTCTGAGCCGATTGCGAAACCCACACAGCCCGCCGCCACTGCGCTTGCCGAGCCTGCGGATGAACCACTCGAACCTTGACGTGGATTCCAGGGATTGCGGGTGCGGCCGCCGAACCACTTGTCGCCCATGGCTAAGGCGCCAAGGGTGAATTTCGCTACCAGCACTGCTCCTGCGGCATCGAGGCGCTGGACCACGGTGGCGTCTTCTTCGAACGATTGATGTTCGAAACCACCTGCACCCCACGTGGTGGGATATCCCTTGACCGCGAGCAGATCTTTAGCACCCCAGGGAATACCGTGCAGCGGCCCGCGATATTTACCGGCAGCGATTTCTTCACCGGCGGCTTTGGCCTGGGCGAGTGCGCGGTCTTCCGTAAGCGAGATTACGAAATGCAACTTGGGGTCGTAGCGCTTGAGCCGCGCGATGTACATCTGCGTTAGAGCGACAGACGTGATCTTGCGCGTCTTTAGCAAAGCGCCGAGTTCCGCTACGCTGGCGAAGGCTATGTCCTCGATTCGTGCCGGAGCGGAGACCGGTGCACTCACGATGTCGGCCTCGATGCTAAATTCACCCTCGTGGCGGGGGAGAGCCTGGCAGTCGGCCGTAGCGTTAGGCGGCAGTGCGGGCAGCGGATGAAAGACGAATGCGGGCGCAACGGAGTTAGGCATCTTCAACTTACGGATTGCCTTCTCTGAACCATTCATATCGACGAGGCGGTCAAGCATCGTCTGCTTCTGCTCAGCGGTGAAGGGACCAACGCCAGCGATCACGGCGGCTGCATCGATCATCTCCGGTGTGATGGTGGGCGGCTTGGACTGATCCGTTGATTGCTCCTGCGCCTGGGCGGCCAGGGTGTAGAGAGCTCCGGGCAAGAGGGCCGACGTGAAGCCTGCATAGCTGCACGCAGTAAGGAAACTGCGACGATCGAGTGTCATGTTCTGGGTCCTGGGGGGAAGGAATAGCCTCTCGGACACTATATCGAAGGCGCGGCCGGCTCTTTAGGGATAAATGCTTGCAGTCTGCGCTCCGCCAACAAATTGCGTGGTGACCGCGTACTAAAACAAAAGAGCCGCAACCTTGATGGCTGCGGCTCTTCTTGAGTGAATGAAGGGATCGTGCTTACAGTTCTTTGACGCCTTCAACGAACGCCTTGAGCTTGCGGCTCCGTGAAGGGTGACGCAGCTTACGCAACGCCTTGGCTTCGATCTGGCGGATGCGCTCACGAGTAACCTGGAAGCTCTGGCCCACTTCTTCCAAGGTGTGCTCGGAACCATCTTCGAGGCCGAAGCGCATCTTGATGACCCGCTCCTCGCGGGGAGTCAAAGTGCGGAGCACCTGCGAGGTGTACTCCTTGAGGTTCACGCTGATCACTGCTTCAGAGGGCGAGACAGCCTGACGATCTTCGATGAAGTCGCCAAGGTGCGAATCTTCCTCTTCGCCAATTGGCGTTTCGAGCGAGATGGGCTCCTGCGCAATCTTGAGCACCTTGCGGACCTTGGCCACCGGGATATCCATGCGGCGCGCGATCTCTTCGCTGGAAGGCTCGCGGCCGAGTTCCTGGACCAACTGGCGGCTGGTACGAATCAGCTTGTTGATGGTCTCGATCATGTGCACCGGGATGCGGATCGTACGGGCCTGGTCCGCAATCGCGCGGGTAATGGCCTGGCGAATCCACCACGTGGCATACGTCGAGAACTTGTAGCCGCGGCGATATTCGAACTTGTCCACGGCTTTCATCAGGCCAATGTTGCCTTCCTGAATCAGGTCGAGGAACTGGAGTCCGCGGTTGGTGTACTTCTTGGCGATTGAAACCACGAGCCTCAGGTTCGCTTCGATAAGCTCGCGCTTGGCCTGCTCGGCGTCCATGTCGCCCTGAATCATCTCGCGCTGCGTGCGCTTCAACTCAGCGATGGAAACGCCCGCATCCGCTTCAATCTTTTCAAGGTCGGTACGGCAGTTCTTCTGCTGGCGTCGATATTCCTTCTTCAGTTCCTCGCTTTTCGAGGCGTCAAACTTCTGATCGAGCGAGCGAATCTGACGCTCGAGCGTACGCATGGTGTCGACGGTCTTGTTGACCCTGTCGAGCAGACGCTTGCGCTCCAAGCCCGTGTACTTCAGTTCGCGCACGATGCGGGAGATGAATACCTTTTCGCGAGCGATGAGCCAGCGGGTGTGGCGGGCCTCTTTGACCTTGGCTTTGACTGCGGGAAGAGCGGCTTTCTCTTCGAGCGCCAAAATCTTCTTCTGGTGTTTCACAAGAGCGTCAATGCGGTTCACGGTGGAACGCACGCGCGCCTGCACTACGTCTTCGGTGAGCTCCTCTTCGTCAAAGATCACGACCTCTTTGACATTGCGCACGCCCCGCTTCAAGTCTTCGCCAAGAGCGACAATTTCGCGAATAACGATGGGTGAACGCGAAATGGCTTTGAGCACGCGCAGCTGGCCGCGCTCGATACGCTTGGCGATTTCGACCTCTCCCTCGCGGGTGAGCAAGGGAACGGTTCCCATCTCGCGCAGATACATGCGGACGGGATCGTTGGTCTTCTCAAGTGTGCCGGGCGTGAGATCAAGCTCGACGTCCTCACCCTCTTCCAGCTCGAAATCTTTATCCGCGCCGAATTTGGGGCCGTCGAGCAGATCAATGCCCTGCGTGCCGATGGTGGTGATCAGATCGTCGAGATCATCCGGTGAAGATCCCATCTCGTCCGGCAACATATCGTTCACGTCGCCGTAGGTGAGATAGCCCTTTTCCTTGCCGACGTCGATCAGGCTGTGGATGTCGTCTTCAAATTTGTCGTCGATTGCCAAATTGTCCCCTACTCTCCATAGCACTCCGTGGGATGCTGGTCCTCGATCTCGCGCCGCTCAGCGTTTAGCGTTCCGCGAAGACTGGAGTGCCGAAATTCAAAATGCGCCGCCAGTGTCAGGCGCTACCGCGACCCTCAGAAGCGCTGGAATACAGGCTGGCTCGGGCGATAAAAAGATTTCCGTCCTGTGGAAATCTTCGGGCGCACACGAACAAACCTGCGGTTTCCCGCAGCCAAAGCGGTCAGATGATTGCTCGGAACAGGATGATCGCGCTTCAGGTTTCGCCTGGGTCGCCCGCGAGCCGAAGCTCATGTGTGGGGCAGAGAGGGCGCGCATCCTCACAGAGATCGATAGACTAACACAATCGCCCCACGGTGAGCACATACTTTGTCGGACAAATTCCGACTGCCAGCGGGGCATTGTTGCTTCAAGGCCGCCCAAGCTCTTCATTTGCTTGTTCGGTTCCTCACTAAATTAGACGCAGCGGGACTTGATTTCGGCGCAGGGATTGTGATTTTAGCAACTGGAAGGAGATCTAAGCCGCTGGCGGACGATGGTTGTGCAACTGCCGCAAGGCTCGGTCCAATTCCAGCTTCTGCTGGGTCAGCAAAGCTAGTTCGGCAAAATCGGCGCGGCGCTCGGCTTCTGCGATCAAGGAGCGCAGATCGCGCTGGCGGTTGGTGATGGAGCGCTCTTGCACCTCCTGGAGCGCACTGGAGACTTCGCTTCCCTCGGGTGGGCGGGTCTCAGCCATCAGCGCCTCTGCCAGCAGGGCGCGCTGGGCCGGATCCTGGATCGCTTCCATGGGATCTCGGGACTGGCGGGCGGCCAGGGCGTGCAGGGTCGAGGCGACGCCAAGATGCTCAAACCAAGCCGGTTGCTGAGTGAGTGCCTCAGTCGCGAGACGTCGGGATTGTTCATGCTCCGGATCGGTGACTGCCAGGGCGCGGAGTAGAACTCTTTCGACCTCGGTGAGTACCGTGGCCCGCGTCTCAATATGGTCGCGGCGCTTCAGTGCAGCTTGACGAAGCTCCTCGCGCAGCACGGCGGAGTCGATGCCCAGTTTCTGAGCTGCGTCGTGAGCAAACTGGTCACGGACGAGCTTTTCAGGGATGCGCCGGATGTGGGGCAGAAGGTAGTTCATTGCTTTGACCTTCTGGTCGCCGCCGCCGCCGGGAAATTCCTGTCGAGCGCGTTCGATGAGATAGTCGGCATAGGGGCGACCATTGCGTACCGCCACGGTGTACGCTTCGACACCGCGTTCGCGGATGTATCGATCCGGGTCGAGGCCTCCGTCGAGGGTGACAATGCGGATCGAGAATCCTTCTTCGGTGAGCAGGGCGATGGATTTCTCAGCCGCGTTTGCACCGGCGGTGTCGGGATCGAAGTTGACCACGACGTTAGAAGTATGGCGACGCAGAATCGCGACCTGCTGCTCTGTGAAGGCGGTGCCGCTGGTGGCGATCACATTCTGAATGCCGCGCAGAAAAACAGAGATGCAGTCCATTTGGCCTTCGACAAGCAAGGCAAACCCTGCCTTGCGGATGACCGTGCGGGCCTTATCCAGATTGAAGAGGACCTGGCCTTTGGAATAAAGCGGCGTCTCGGGCGAATTAACATATTTGGGCCCCGCTTTTTCGCCGGTATCGAGGGTGCGAGCGGTGAACGCGATGATGCGGCCACCCTCATTGGCGATGGGAAACATGACGCGCTTGCGGAACCGGTCGTAAAGCGGTCCAAGGGAGCCGTCCCCCTGTTCCTTTGAACTGAACAATCCGCTGGCGCGCAGCGTTTCAACGTCGGCCATGCTGCTGAGGCGATCGCGGAGTGCGTTAAAGCTCTCAGGAGCATACCCGATGCGAAAAGCCTTGATGCCTTCGGGCGTGAGCCCGCGGCCAGCCAGGTATTCGCGCGCGACCGCGCCTTCCGGACCACTCAAGCGCTCCTCGAACCAGGTTGTGGCTGCCTCGTGCAATTCGAAGAGGCGGCCCCGCATGCGGGCCTCCGCGGCTTCTTCAGGCGAGGAGAACTCGCGCTTGGGTAGAGGGATTCCGCACTTTTGCGCCACGATCCGCACGGCTTCAGGAAAGCTGACGTTTTCGATTTTCCCGACGAAGCTGAAAACGTCTCCTGATTCGTGGCAGCCAAAGCAGTGGTAGAACTGCCGCACCGCGTGGACGGAGAACGAAGGCGACTTCTCTTTGTGGAAGGGGCAGAGTCCGGTGTAGTTTGTCCCACCCGCCTTGCGCAGCCGGATGTAACCCTCAACGATCTTGACAATGTCGGCTTGCTGCTTGACGGTTTGGGCGAAGTCGGACATGGAAGGGTCTGTATTGAGGATAAGGCCGACGCCAGGAAGCCGTTGTGGAAGCCGTGGAAAGCGAGCCGCCTATGGCTGATCGATGAGACAAATCTTTTCGATTAACTTGATGATCGAGATACCGATCTTAACTCGAAAGTGAGCTGGCCACTTAGTACTGGAAATTAAAGGATTATTCCCTTGTGTAAATAACAGACGTCCTGCAATTATGGTGACCCCCTGAATGGAGGTACTATGTACGTTGCACGAATCTCCCCGCTACTGCTCTTTGGTTGTGCTGTTCTGTTTGCAACTTCGTCTCAGAACGCCGCAGCCGCAACCCTTTGCGTAAATCCCGGCGGCTCTGGGGGCTGCCACTCAAAAATTCAAGCCGCTGTGAACGCCGCCTCTCGCTTCGATGTGATCAATGTGGGACCGGGAACCTACAAGGAAGACGTCACCATCGGCATTCCGATCTCCCTTCTTGGAGCCGGCGCCGGTGTCAGCAATATCGACGCAACCGGACTTCCGAATGCTATTTATGTCGATGGTCTCGATCATCTCGGGCTATCGCACGTGACGATCGCGGGCTTCAAGATTGAGAACGCACAGTACGAGGGCATCCTGGTGGTCAGCGCTTCCGACGTGACCATTCGCGAGAACTGGGTCAATCACAACGACAAGTTTGGGCCGGTGTTCTCGCAAGATGCCAACTGCGCGGGTCAGCCAAGCTTTGAAACGGATGAGAGCGGTGATTGCGGCGGCGCGATTCACTTCATCGGGACGCGGAACTCGATCATATCGGGTAACAGCATTTCCTATAATGCGGATGGCATTCTCATCTCAGACGAAACGGCCGAGAGCCATGACAACCTGGTCATCGGGAACACGGTCACTGATAACCCCCTCGACTGCGGCATTGTCCTCGCTTCGCATCCTCCCTACCTTACCGCCGGTCCTGCCGTGCACACGAATGCTCAGGCTCCCGCTGCGCATTTCGGCGTTGTCCACAACACCATTCTCGAGAATACTTCTGCCAATAATGGTGTGAAGATCGGTGGTGCGGGTGTGGGCGTGTTCGCTGATGGCAACGGCCAAGGCACGGCAAAAGACAATGTGATCATCCACAACACGCTCATCGGCAACGGCCTTGGAGGCGTCACCTTCCATAGTCACGTTGGCCCAACCTTCGGAGCTCTGGCAGACGATTTGGACGGTAACCAGATTATCGGGAACTACATCGCCGGCAACCTTGCCGACAAGGACGATACGGCGACACCGGGCCGTGTGGGGATCAACATCAACAGCGGTGGTGGCGGAACGCCAATCTGGGGCACCGTGATTTCACAAAATGTGATTCTCGACGAAGACATTGACATCGCCATCAATACACCGGCTATCGTTGACCTCCATCTCAATAGTCTCGAGGGGGGCAAGATTGGTGTAGCGAATGTCTGCGCTTTCGACAAAACGTCGTGCACAGGAAGCATCGCAGCCACAGAGAACTATTGGGGCTGCGCCGGAGGTCCGGGTAAGAAGGGGTGCACCACCACCAGCGGAGGCAGGATTCTTTCCGCACCATGGCTGAGCAAGCCCGCGTATGACGCTGGTCCAAAGTAGAAGCGTTTTAAGTTGCTATATCCATACCCTGGGGTCTCGGATCGAGGCCCCAGGGTTTTATTTGCCTAAGTATCGAGTTAGTCAGCGAAGCACGGTCGTAAGAAGTTCAGATAACAACCATTCATCAAAAATTATTTTGACCCTAATGATTGGCAATCTGCGGCTCCATTACCGTCGAGTCATTTGTGAGCCATCCGGACTCGGGTCAAGCCTGCAACGATCAATCTGACTTCCCTGCGCAACCCGCCGAGTCCCCAAGCCCGCGACCGAGGTACGTCCCCGCCCGGTCGTTTCGAGGAGCATTGATGCAAAAGTACCTGGCAACTTCCCTGTCGGCCTTACTGGTCGCGGGTCAATTTTCCGCGTCCACCCCAGCGTTTGCGGGATCGGAATGGGCCTCGACGAAGACACCGATCAAGCACGTGGTGGTGATCTTCGGCGAAAACATCTCATTCGATCACTATTTCGGGTCGTATCCCTTCGCTCTCAATCCTCCCCACGAGCCGAAGTTCTACGCCGCGCCAGATACGCCCAGCGTGAATGGTCTGGAGCACGATGGATTGCTGTTCTCCAATCCCAACTTTTTGAACACTACGGGCAATGGCACGGGAGCCTCCAATCCATTCCGCCTCGATCGTTCGCAAGCCGCGACCGCCGATCAGGGGCATAACTACACGCCGGAGCAGCAGGCCTTTCACGCGGGACTGATGGATTCGTTTCCTGAATACACGGGCACTGCAGGTCCGCCGCCGACTGGTCAGGCTACGAAGGGCCTGGTGATGGGCTATTACGACGGCAACACGGTGACGGCTCTCTGGAACTATGCGCAGCGTTATGCGATGAACGACAACTCCTACAACACCACGTTTGGTCCTTCGACACCGGGTGCAATCAACCTGATCTCCGGCCAAACGAACGGCGTGACGGACGCGATCAACGCCGCGAGTTCGGTGGTGAGCGATGGTGGCAGCGGACTGACGCTGATCAACGATGCCGATCCGGTGGGCGATGTTTGCTCAACCACCACCGGGGCGCAGGTTCAGTTCACGGGACAGAACATCGGCGACTTGCTCAACGCCAAAGGCATCAGCTGGGGATTTTTCCAAGGCGGGTTCGATCTCACGGTGAAGAATGCCAACGGAACGACCGGTTGCGCGCGGTCGACCATCTCGGCGGTAACCGGAGTGAACAAGGCTGATTACATTCCGCACCACCAGCCGTTCGAGTACTACACTCAGACGGCTAACTTACAGCACACGCGCCCGACTTCGGTTCATACCATCGGACTCGACGGTGATGCGGCCAACCACCAGTACGACACTAACGACTTTTACGCCGCGGTGAATGCGGGAAACATGCCTGCAGTAAGTTTCTTGAAGGCGCCGGGCTACCAGGATGCACACGCCGGCTACTCCGATCCGCTGGATGAGCAGGCCTTTGTTGTCCAGGTCATCAACTTCCTGATGCAGCGGCCGGAGTGGTCTTCTACCGCAGTGATCATCAACTATGACGACTCCGATGGCTGGTATGACCACCAGTTCAGCCCTATCCTTAATCAGTCCACATCGGCTGCCGACATGCTCACCGGCATCGGACAGTGTGGGAATGGCGCTACGGCGCTGGCAGGCCCTGAAGTGCTGCACGCGCAAGGGCGTTGCGGCTACGGTCCGCGTCTTCCTCTGCAAGTGATTTCGCCATGGGCGAAGCAGAACTATGTGGATCACACATTGACCGATCAGACTTCGATCATTCGATTCATCGAAGACAACTGGCTGGTCGGACAGCGGATTGGGAATGGCTCCTTCGATGCCATCTCCGGCCCGTTGAACAATATGTTCGACTTCAATCGCAAGGAAAACGGGGGGATCTTCTTGCTCGACCCGAGCACGGGCGAACGGAAGTAGTCGTTAACCTGTCGAAAATGGTCCGGCCCGATCGCAAATCGCGAGGGGCCGGACTTTTCTTAAATGTTCACTTAGAGAGAACTGCGTTGGAGTTCCGAGACGCAGCGGCGACAATTGAAAACAATGCCCGAGTTTCCCAGTCTGACCCGCCGCAAATTTTTAATGCAGAGCAGCCTTGCGGCGGCGGGAATCAGCCTGAATGCCGAGCGACTCGTTGCCAGTACGGAAGCGGAGCTTGATCCTTCGACGCTGGAGCCGTTCGTTGACCCTCTGCCGATTCCAACGCTGGCACAACCGCAAGGTACGATCCCGACTCCTGAAAAAACAGGAGAGTTGATTCCGCACTATCGGATTCCAATGCGGGAGGTGCGCGTCAAGGTTCATCGCGACCTACCCGCTACCCGCATGTGGAGTTTCGGCGACAGCTTTCCGGGTCCGACGATCGAAGCGCGCAGTGGACAAGGTGTGGTGGTGGATTGGGTCAATCAGCTTCCACCGCACCATCTGTTGCCCATCGATCACACCATCATGGGTGCCGAGAAGGGGGTACCCGAAGTGCGAGCGGTAGTGCACTTGCATGGCGGCCGCACTCCGCCGGAGAGCGATGGATACCCGGAAAGCTGGATCACGCTCGGACAGACGCAGACTTGTTTCTATCCCTGCGCACAGCCCGCGGCCCAGCTTTTTTATCACGATCACACCATGGGAATTAACCGCTTGAACATCTACGCCGGGATGCAGGGATTCTTTCTAATCCGCGACCCGCGCGAAGACGCGTTGGGATTGCCATCGGGCAAATATGAAATCCCGCTGATGGTGACGGATCGCTTGTTTACAACTGATGGACAATTGAGCTATCCGGTCTCGGAGCATGCAGATCGCCCATGGGTGCCGGAAGTCTTTGGCAACGCGATCCTGGTCAATGGCAAGCTGCTGCCGTGGCACACGGTCGAGCCGCGCAAATACCGCTTGCGGATCATGAACGGCTCGAATGGCCGCTTCTATCGGTTCTCTCTGTCGAATAAGGCGGAGTTTCATGTAGTCGCTAACGACCAGGGATTGCTGCATGCGCCGGTTCAAGTGCGTCGGGTGCCCCTGGCTCCGGCAGAGCGAGCGGACATCGTGGTGGACTTCAGCGCGCTGGCTGGCTCAACGGTGAACCTGGTCAGCGATTCGTTTGTACTGATGCAATTTCGCGTTGCTAAAGAGGGAAGTCCGGATACGGTTGCGTTGCCGCATGTTTTGCAGGAGTCCTTTGTGCGCATTCCGGAATCAAGCGCGGTCCGAACGCGGCGCCTCACGCTCGATGAGCAGATGGACGACGTATCGCGCTCCATGGGCATGTTGCTCAACAACACGCCATGGCATGCGCCAATCACTGAAAAGCCGCTGCTTGATTCAACGGAAATATGGGAGCTGGTGAACCTCACCGAAGATTCCCACCCGATTCATCTGCACTTGGTTCGGTTCCAGATCCTCGACCGCAGGCCCATCGATGCGCTGGCCTATCAGACCAAGAAGGCGTTGCTGTTCACCGGGCCTGCACAGCCTCCGGAGCCTTTTGAAGTGGGATGGAAAGACACCGTGCGCACCGATCCTGGCGCCATCACGCGCATCATCGTGCCTTTTACTGGCTACGCAGGCCGCTATGTCTGGCACTGCCACATCCTGGAGCATGAAGATAACGAGATGATGCGGCCGTTCGAGGTCGTGAAGCCAGCGCACGCCTAGAGCGATCCCCATTGAGGAGCGACACATTGGACTCGGAATGACCGGGTTCGCAGCTTTGAACCTTAATCGATCTATCGCGACCGGTTGAAGGAGTGCATCGTATTTGCATGCGCCTCTCGAAAGTCAGTCTGTTCGCCCAATCGGTGTTCTACATTGCCGGTGGCATCAATCACTTCTGGCATGAAGCTTTCTATCTGCACGTCATGCCCGATCACTACGCGCATCCCGCGCTGTGGGTGCAATTGACAGGGATCGCGGAGATCGCGGGTGGAGTGGGCCTGCTGCCCCGATCGACGCGCCGGTTTGCGGCCATCGGCATTGCATTGATGCTGGTGGTTTTTCTGGATGTGCACGTGTTCATGCTGCGCCACCCTGAGCGCTTTTCAGAGGTTCCTATGTGGGTTCTCTGGGCGCGACTGCCGCTGCAACTGGTGTTGATTGGCTGGGCGCTCCTGTATTCCCGCTCGGGCCGAAAGCTGCCTCAGATCGAAACAGGCGAGCAAAACCACCTCTGAACAGATAAGAAGAGGGGTGGTCTCAGCCCCAAGGGCACTGAGATTTGCAATTAGTTGTTGCAACGAATATTATCCTGCCGCATCCAAAACACAGAAAGGAGCCACCCCACCATGGCTACTACCACCTCCGCCCCTAGTTCAGTGATCACCTGGAAGCTCGACCCGGCCCATTCTTCCGCCGACTTCAAGGTGAAACACATGATGATTTCAAACGTAAAAGGCAGCTTCTCCGGACTAAACGGCACACTCGTAGAGGATCCTACCGATCCAACCCGTTCCAGCGTTGAGGCCTCAGTTGATGTGACGACCGTGAGTACAGGCGATCCGCAGCGGGATGGCCATCTGAAAAGCGCCGACTTCTTCGACGCCGAGAAGTACCCCAAAATGACGTTCAAATCCACCGCCGTGAAGCGCACCGGCGAGGGCGAATATTCCGTTACAGGCGACTTGACCCTGCATGGTGTTACTAAAGCCGTGACCTTTGAAGTGGAAGGACCCAGCGCACCGGGCAAGGACCCTTGGGGCAACACGCGCATCGGCCTTTCAGCGTCTACCAAGATCAATCGAAAGGACTTCGGGCTCTCGTGGAACTCGGCCCTCGAGACCGGCGGCATCCTGGTGGGCGAGGACGTGACGATCACGCTCGACGTTCAATTCATCAAGGGCTAACCCGAAAACCCTTGAACGGATCCTCCCAGGTCTCGCAAAAGAGGCCTGGGATTTCAGTTGTTCAGGGTCGATTGCCGAGATAATACCTGTTGCAACGAATATCTCTCTCGTGAATCCAATATATGTAAGGCCAAGTGAGGTCGAAACCCATGTCTCTCCGTCCCGTAAAAGAAATCATTGAAACTACTCCGACCATCGAAGGCGCCGGCGTTAAATTGCAGCGAGCCTTCGGGTTCGGCAAAACCAAGGAATTCGACCCGTTCCTGTTGCTGGATGACTTCCGCAATGAGAAGCCGGCGGATTACCTCGCGGGCTTCCCGTGGCACCCGCATCGCGGCATTGAAACCATCACCTATGTCTTGGCAGGTGAGGTGGCACACGGCGACAGCCTTGGCAACAAGGGCCGCATGACAGCCGGCGATGTGCAATGGATGACCGCGGGCAGCGGGATTCTGCATCAGGAGATGCCCAAGGGAGATGAGCACGGGCGCATGCACGGGTTCCAACTCTGGGCCAACCTGCCTGCGGCGTTGAAGATGACGGACCCGCGCTACCAGGACATTCCTGCGAGCGCGATCCCGGAAATCACTGAGGATGACGGTACCCATGCGCGTGTCATCTGCGGCGAGTTCTGGGGCAAGAAAGGTCCGGTTGAGGGTGTAGCCGCCGATCCGCGTTACGTCGATATTTCTGTGCCGCCGGGCAAGCGTAAACGAATCCAGGTGGAGACCACGCGCAACGCTTTCGCATACGTCTTCGCTGGTGCGGGCACCTTCCGTGACGCATCCGATCCTCAAGCTGTGCTGACGGAATCGGGCGCCGACCCGAACGCCGCGTCTGTCTACGACGCGAAGAACCATTCTCTCGTGCTGTTCGACCGCGGGGATGAGATCGTGGTTCAGGCGGGACCCGAGGGCATCCGCTTCCTGCTCGTTTCGGGAAAACCGCTGGAAGAGCCGGTGGCCTGGTATGGTCCGATCGTCATGAACACGCAGGCGGAATTGCGCCAGGCAATGAACGAGTTACAGAGTGGGAAATTCATTCACCACAAGTAAGCGGATGTGCCGGCCGTAATCGCGGCCGGCACATTGCGCCTCAATTCCGAATTGCGCCCGCAACTTGCGAAGAGGATACTGGTGTCATGGCAACGCAGCCCATCAGCGATCAGCCGGGCAGGTTTGTTTCAGTGGAGGAGTATCTCTCCACCGCTTACGAACCCGACTGCGAATACGACGACGGCGTGGTCGTGGAGCGCAATTTGGGCGAGTTCGAGCACTCTTTTTTGCAAACCATTCTTGGCACAATCTTCACGAACAATATGGATCAATGGGGCGTCTTTGGTCTCACGGAACAACGTGTGCAAATCTCACCCAGCAGATTCTTGGTTCCTGATGTTTGCGTTCTTTCGGTTGGCGGGACAACGGAAGACATTCTCTCTCATCCTCCGCTGATCGTCATCGAAATCATGTCTCCTGAAGACACTATGAGGCGCACGGCCAAAAAGGCAGCCGAGTACCTTGAGTTCGGGGTTGAACATGTGTGGGTGATCGATCCAATTGCGCGTGTGGCCTATCGTGCGGCCTCGACCGGATTGGAGCGGGTACCTGACGGGGAACTTGCCGTGCCGGAGACCCCCATCGTGATTTGCATCGCCGAGCTGTTTGAGAAGCTCGATCGGATTCGCGTACGCGGCATCCGTTAAGGCGAATGCTCAGTTCATCCTTCAAGCGGCAAATCGGCGGACAGAATCTTCATTGGTGTAATCCCCTGCTGACGAAGGGAGCGAATGCTGAGCGCGTCGTGACGCTTGGCGAGTCGGCGGCCGTTGTGATCGACTATTAGGCGGCAATGGAACCACTTTGGATTTTCAAAGCCGAGGGCGCGGTTGAGTAGAATCTGGCGCGCGGTGGACTTCAGCAAGTCCGCTCCCCGGACCACCTCAGTGATTCCCATGGCGGCATCATCGACCACGCAGGCCAGCTGATAGCTGGGAACGCCATCGCGTCGATACACGACAAAATCTCCGAAGTCGACGCCGGCTACGTAACGCTGCGGGCCGAGATTCAAGTCGTGGAATTCGATCACCTCACCGTCTGGGACGCGGAACCGCCAGTTTATTCCGTCCGGGTGGTCGAGTTCATCCTTATGGCGGCCGGGAAGTTGACCAAGGTAGCCCAACTTATCGCGGCAGGTGCCTGGATAGATCGGCTCGTCGTCCAATGGTTCCGCCTTGCCGGGCTGTTGGCCCGCGGCAGGCGATGTGCGTTCGTGCGGGGCGCCCAAGGCAGCTTCAAGGTCTTTGCGGGAACAGCGACAGGGAAACAGAAAGCCGCCGCGCAGCAGCTTTCGCCACGCATCGAGATAAAAATTATGACGCTTGCTTTGGACATAGGGAGCATGAGGGCCACCTTTGTCAGGACCCTCGTGCCAGCGAATCCCAAGCCAGCGCAAATCTTCGAGGGCGGCATCAGCGTAGTTTGAGCGGCTACGATCGGGGTCAAGGTCCTCCATGCGCATGATCAGAGAGCCGCCGGAATCGCGGGCTCGTTGCCATGCGGTCCAAAAGGTGCGAGCGTGGCCCACGTGCAGGTAGCCGGTCGGCGAAGGTGCGACGCGTCCGCGATATTTTGACACCGGAACTGGGATGATGCTGGCCACGACCCTGACTATTCTAGAAACCTGAGTCGCCTCGGCATATAGCGGGCTTGATACCGAAGCGACTCAGCCAGCTCTGGCGTGATGTCTCAGAAGGTCAGCGCTCAGATCGAAGTGCCCAACCGCAAGTCCTTCGGCACGGTTGGTCCCCGCACTTTGGTCAGAGTAAGGAGAGAGAATGAACACGAAGCACGTGCACACGTGAGCAACGAGTGTGCTAGTTGGAGCCGTCGTCATCGGCGGCATCTTCGTGATGGTGATGCCCATAGTGATCGATATTCTCGGCCAGGTGGTTGGGATCGACGGAGACCTGGACGACGTCCATCTCATGGCCATCCGCATCGAGCACGAACAGCCCCATTCTGCCGCCCTCCGGATGCATGAAGATCAGAGTCTGAGAAGAGCCATTGCGGCTGGTTTCGCGGATGACCCGTTCCCATCCCGAACCCAACTTCTCCTCAACCAGCCTATTTAACTCTTCTCCATCCATGGGCGAGGAAAACTCATCGAACTCCGCTACGTGCAGATTGCTGACGCTGCCACCGGTCGCGCGGCGTGAGATCAGGCTAACGAGGCCGAGGAAGGGAATACGCTGGGCGCGGATATGGTATTTGCTTTCCAGGGTGTGAACTACGCCGTCAAATCCACCTTCGCCTGCGCCCGCCAGAACCGCAACGGGAATCAGCAGCGAAATGAAGCACACGGGGACTAAAAGAAGTCGTCTCATTGGTTGCCACCCTTCTTGTCTTTGCCGTGAGAGTCGCTGTGCGAATCAATGTTGATGTCACCAAGGGAGCTCAGACCGCCAATGCCTTTTAGTTTTCCTAGGTCTTCCATGTGGATAGGGCCAAGGATCAGCACGATGGTGAGCTCTTTGGGTTCAACTTCAAGAATGAACATGCCGTGGGTTTCGCCATTGACGAGCTTGACCATCACGTCGGTGGTCTCGCGATTCTTGCGCTCGCGCTCGCGGACGATCGGCGACCACTCGCTGGTCTCGAAATACTTGCGCAGCTTCTCAACATCGTCCATCGAGAATTCGCCTTCCTTGTCGAACTCATACTCACGGACGTAGATGCCTTCCAGTCCCTCGATCAGGTGGCGGGTCGCGGCTTCATCCTTGTCTTTGCCATTCATGAACTTTGCGGCAAAGGCCAGCATGTTTTTGCCCAGCGTTACCTCGGTCACATCGGAAGCGCGGGCGGCCAACTCCTTCTCGACGGCTGGCGGTAGCGGCAGTTGCGAGTCTTGCGCACGCACGGGCACTGCGATTGCGGCCACACACAACACCAGCGCTCCCAGCGCCAAGTAAAAGCATCGAGTCTTCATGGTCTACTCTCCTGCGCCGTGGTCGTGAGACGCCAGGCGTGAATTGACTTCGTTGAGCGCGTGACCCGTGATGCGCAATGCCACCATGACCTGCCTGCGCGCTTCCTCACCCTTGCGGCGATCCTGCACCTTGTGCACTTCCCAATCGGCGGCCGCGCCCAACACGGCGGCCAGCGCCAGCGAAGCGGCCATGCGTTGCCACATCAGGATGTGGCTGTGTCGCATGGCAATCTGCCGTCGCCCTCTTTGCTCCATCAGCCTGCGTTTCAAGCTTGGTGGGGCGGGCCGTCTTTCCAGCGCTTCCTTCAGTTCCTTTTCAAATGGATCCATTGGTTCCAACTCCCAATTACTCTTTGGTTCTTACAAATTCCCGCAAATGACTTTCGGCCTTGGCTCGCAGCAATTTAAGACCGCGCTGCAAGTGGCTCTTGACCGTGGCCAGCGGCGCATCCAGAGCGGCCGCGATCTCTTCCGGCGCCAGATCTTCCTGGTAGCGAAGAACCAGTGCTGCCCGCTGCGGTTCCGGCAAAGTTGCCAGTAGACGTTCCAACCTCGTGCCCAAAGGGGAAGAGCGATCCTCTGCGGGAGCACCGTGACCCTCTTCAATCTCAACCCAAAGATCCAAGCCGCGTACCCGGCGTCGCCGTAGCGCATCTGTCGAGCGGCTCATGGTAACCCTGCGCAGCCAGAAGCAGGCATGTTCCGGGGTTGTGATTCGGCCCAGGTTCCGGTCCATTTCGAGAAACACATCCTGCGCAATTTCTTCAGCCAAGCCGCGATCTTCGGTCATACGCCAAGCCAGCGAAAACACCATGGACTGGTGCTCGTCCACGAGTCGTTCAAAGTCCGGTTGCCAATCTTGGGCCATGGGCTTCGCTTCTACTCTCTTATCCGCAGGGGAACGCGGCCGGGGATGCAGAGATTTACGCGTGGCACGAAAAAAAGTTCAGATAGGGCGGCCCGCAAGGAAACGATACGGACAAGGAAAGACGTGGCGCTGCCGCCAAGTCCCTCTTAGCCGAACGCCGCCACACCTCTGAATAAACGTTTGAGCAACTTCTGCACGGTGCGCTATGCTCGTAGGTTCCTTTAAAAGAGGTAGCCTGCATGTCCCAGAAGAAGCCGCTCTGTGTCTTTCTACTTTCCGCAATGACTTTCCTTTCCTTCGCAGCCTATACGCGTGCTCAACCAAGCGTTACGCCCCAGGAGGCTGAGCGCCGCGCGCAGGCGCTGCTCAAGCAGATGACGATCGAGGAAAAGGTCGGTCAGTTAAATCAATCTTCAGGAATGGTCATGCCGGGTTTTGTGAACGACAAGCCGGACGATCTGATTGCACAGGGCAAAGTGGGGTCGATCCTGTGGCTCATCGATGTGAAGGAGATTAATCGCCTGCAGAGGATGGCAGTTGAAAAGTCCCGCCTGCATATTCCAATTCTCTTTGGATTTGACGTGATTCACGGTTACCGTACGGTCTTCCCTGTTCCGCTGGCCATGGCGTCTTCATGGGATCCATCGGTGGAAGAAGCGGCGCAAAAGTTTGCAGGAGAAGATGCTCGCGCTGCCGGAATTCAGTGGACGTTCACGCCGATGGTGGACATTGCCCGCGACGCCCGATGGGGACGCATTGTGGAGGGAGCAGGCGAAGACGCTTATCTGGGTGCTGCGATGGCGCGGGCGCAGGTGCGCGGATTTCAAGGCCCGGCGCTGGGCCCGAACAGCGTGCTGGCTTGCGTGAAGCACTATGCGGGGTATGGCGCGGCCGACGGTGGCCGGGATTACGACTCGTCGTATGTGCCCGAAGTCTTGATGCGTAACGACTACCTCAAACCCTTTCATGCAGCAGAGGAGGCGGGGGCGGGCAGCTTCATGAGCGCTTACATGGATTTGAACGATGTGCCTGCTACTGGAAATCATTGGCTGCTGACGGATGTTCTGCGCAGGGAATGGGGCTTCAAGGGATTTGTGGTTTCGGATGCATTCGCCGTAGCCAGCTTGCAGACTCACGGATTTGCTGCTGACCCTGCGGACGCGGCTTACAAGGCGATCACTGCCGGCCTGAACATGGACATGGCCAGCCAGACGTACACGCACAATCTTCCTCAACTGGTGCACGATGGGAAAGTGACAGAGGCGCAACTCGACCAGGCGGTATTGCCGATTCTTGTAACGAAATATGAATTGGGCTTATTCGATCATCCCTACGTGGACGAATCTAAGGTCGACTCTGTATTGAACCGGCCCGAAGGGTTGGTGCTCGAGCGGAAGATTGCGGCGCGCTCCATGGTGCTGCTCAAGAATGACAACCATGCACTACCGCTTAGCAAGAACCTGAAGAAAGTAGCGGTGATCGGCGTGCTGGCTGATTCGACTCACGACATCGAAGGCGGATGGACAGTGGAGGGTCTGTTCGGCGGAGCAAGCAAGAGCCATCCTGTTACAGTCCTGGCGGCGCTGAAGAGCCGGCTTGGTTCTGGTGCGGAAGTGAACTATGTAGCGGGACCGCCGATGTCGCGCGTGTTCCCATCCATGCTCGACGCCATCACGGGAAATCATCCTTTACCGCCGCCGACTCCGGCTGAAACAGCGGACTGGGTCGCGAAGGCAAAGGCTGCGGCAGCCGATGCTGACGTGGTCATAGCCGTGATGGGCGAGATGGCCACCATGAGTAGCGAGGCGTCTTCACGCGCCACGCTGGATCTTCCCGGCATTCAGCAGCAGATGCTCGAAGCTGCCGCCTCCACCGGCAAGCCGATTGTGGTGGTGCTGGAAAACGGCCGGCCCCTCGACATTCGCTGGATGGCCGAGCACGTTCCGGCGATTCTCGAAGCGTGGTATCCGGGCACGGAAGGCGGCAATGCCGTTGCCGATGTTCTGTTTGGCGACGTGAATCCTGGTGGGAAATTGCCCGTAAGCTGGCCGCGCGCGGCAGGGCAGGAGCCTCTCTACTACAACCACAACCTGACGCATGAGCCTGAAGATCGTCCGACGTTCACCTCGCGTTACTGGGATATGTCGAGTAAGCCGCTTTATTCGTTTGGTTACGGCTTGAGTTATACGACTTTCAAGTTTGCCAATCTGCGGTTGAGCAAACCGAGTATCAACGCCAATGAAGCGACCGAAGTTGAAGTCGATGTGACGAACTCGGGTTCAGTCGCGGGAGATGAAGTCGCCCAGGTCTACATTCATCAGAGAGCTGGCTCGGCGTCACGGCCGGTGCGCGAGCTAAAGGGCTTCGAGCGCGTCTCCTTACAACCCGGTGAGACCAAGACCCTGAAATTCCCGCTGGGTAAGGATGAACTGAGCTTCTGGAGTCCGCAGAGCAAGCTGTGGGCGGTTGAGCCAGGAACCTTCGAAGTGTGGGCCGGTGAAGACTCAACAGCCACATTGCACGCGCAGCTTGAGGTGTCCAAAACGAAGTAGTAAGTGAGGCAGCCGTCGCGCAAGGCGGCTGTCTCTAAGAAGAGACAACGAAGTCCGGCTGAATAAGCAAACAGGCTGGCGCAATTAGGAATTATTTAGCCGGATGCCCAGTCTCTCTAAAGCTTCGTCTCGCATGCTGGCGAACCCAGACTCGTCGATATTCGGGCTGATGCGCGTGCGTGTCTCTCGCCGGTCGATGACGTGGTCATGTAACATGGCGGAGACGCAATCGAACGGACCCCAAATCCGTGCAGTCGCTAACGCACTGATCCTTGAGCAAGCCCACGGTCGTCATGCTCGTTATAGAAGGCCCTTGAATGCCGACCCTCGGCGAAAGGCAGAAATGAATCACTCCAAGATGGTCTACTCTGTTGCGCTCCTAATGGCGGGATTGCGCCTGGCGGGGAATGCCCAGACCTCGACTGCAACGGGAACTGAAACACCGCTTGTTCAAGTATCCGGCATGGACACTTCACTGATGGATAAGAGCGCTGATCCCTGCAGCGACTTCTTCCAATACGCATGCGGCAACTTCAGCAAGCTTCATCCGATTCCTGCAGACCGCACCTCGTTCGGGTCCTTCTCTGTTCTCTACGATCACAACCAGAGCATCCTGCACGCAATTCTCGATAAGGAAGCCCCAGTAAACCCTGCGCGTACCGCCAATGAGCAGAAGATCGGCGACTATTACGCGTCGTGCCTTGACTCCGATGCGATTGACCGAGCAGGCCTGAAGCCGTTGCAACCCGAACTCGATCGCATTGCCGCGTTGAAGAACAAGTCAGAGATGACTGCGCTACTGGCGCACGATCAACTCATCGGCGTAAATGCGTTCCTGGGCTTCGGCGAGCAACAGGACTTCAAAGATGCGCGCAAGCAGATTGCCGTCGTTGATCAGAGCGGGCTTGGATTGCCGGAGCGCGACTATTATTTGCGCACCGGGGACGCGGACGAGAAGATTCGCCAGCAATATGTTCAGCATGTGGCCAATACTCTCAAACTTTTAGGCGAAACAGATGCGCAAGCGGCCGCGAACGCAGGCAAAATCATGCAGATGGAGACGGCGCTGGCCAAGGTCTCGCTGGATGTGACTTCCCAGCGGGAACCGAAGAATGTGTATCACATCACCACGGTCACGGATCTTCAGAAGCTTACGCCCGCAATTGACTGGCAAAAATTCCTCGCAGATGTAGGTACTCCTCCGGTAAGCGATCTGAACGTGACTTATCCGGAATTCTTCAAGGGCCTGAATACGCTGCTGGATTCCACCGATCTCGACACGATCAAGGTCTATCTGCAGTGGCACCTGGTGAGCGGATTTCCTTCCGTGATGCTTCCGCACGATCTGGATGCTGAGGACTTCAATTTCAACGGCAAGATCCTCAGTGGTCAGCCAGAACAGCAGCCTCGCTGGAAGCGCTGTGTGCGAGCGACGGATGGCTCACTAGGCGAGGCCCTGGGACAGGTTTACGCGGCGCAGGAGTTCCCGCCTTCGAGCAAGGCGGCTACTCTCCAGATGGTCCACGACATTGAAGCCGCGATGGACGCCGATATCGACACGTTGAACTGGATGAGTTCTGAGACCAAAGTGAAGGCCAAGGAAAAATTACGCGCCGTCGCGAACAAGATCGGCTATCCCGATAAGTGGCGGGACTACTCGACATTGTCAGTAGTGCGAGGCGATGCTCTGGGGAATGCAGTTCGGGCCACGGAGTTTGAAAGCCGTCGCCAACTCGCCAAGATAGGCAAGCCGGTGGATCGTGGCGAATTTGAAATGAGCCCACCGACGGTGAATGCTTATTACAACCCGAGCATGAACGACATCAATTTTCCTGCCGGTATTCTGCAAGCTCCATTCTTCGATCCCAAGGAGCCGGACGCAGTCAACTATGGGCACATCGGCAGCATTGTTGGACACGAACTGACGCACGGCTTCGACGATGAGGGAAGGCAGTTTGATGGCGCAGGTAATCTAGCCGATTGGTGGACCGCCAATGATGGAAAGCAGTTCGACGAAAAAGCCGATTGCGAAGTGAAGGAATACGGAGACTTCTCGGTAGCTGGTGGTGTGAAGGTGAATGGCAAGTTGACGCTGGGTGAGAACACGGCGGATAACGGCGGTCTTCGGCTGGCCTACTTCGCATTCCTTGCCGACGCGAAGCGGAAGGCTCTCGACCTTCAGCAGAAGAAAGACGGCTTCACGCCTGTGCAGCAGTTCTTTCTGGCCTATGCGCAAAACTGGTGTGGATCAACCCGGCCCGAGCAGGAACGGCTGCAGGTGCAAACCGATCCTCACACTCCGAACCACTTCCGCGTGAACGGCGTGATCCGCAACATGTCGGAGTTTGGAACGGTGTTCGGATGCAAAGCCGGGCAGCCAATGGAGCCGACGAACGCTTGCAAGGTCTGGTAGGCATAATCGTTAACTGAGAGACAGGACACTTGAGATGGATCAAAGCTGTCCTGTCTCGTTTCTACTATCAAACGCGCGTGACGCCTGGTGTAATGCGCTCAGTTTATAGCTGAGCGCGAAAGCTCGCGTCGTGATTTACTGCTGCTACTTCGCCAACTGCTTCACAAAGAAGTCGGCCATCATGTGGTTGGCCTCAATGGCTTCGGGCAAGCGCGGATCATACCAGAAGGCATGAGGCAGCGCGTCGAATACGACCAGTTGCGCATCCACGCCTGCATGCAGGTAGGCGCGATGCAAATTGGCGGTGCCACTCAGGAGCAGGTCGCGGCCGCTGGTGATGAACAACGTCGGCGGCATGCCATGCAGATCGGCGTAGATGGGGGAGAGCACCGAATCTTTAACATCCGTCTTTGCGGCGTAAAACGGATCGTGGGCGCCGGGTTCTGGTGGGTCCAGATGTCCGGAGAAGCCACGCAATGCATAGATCGCAATGGAGTCGCCGGGATGCGCAAAATCACCCATGCCACTGAAGATGCCCAGGGCCGCCGGCTGAGGCAGTCCGAGCTGCTTGAGCTTGACCGCGACCTCCGCCGTTAGAATCGCGCCCGCAGAGGTTCCATAAATGACGATGTGGTCCGGTTTGTAGGTCTTCAGCAATTCCTTGTAAACGGCGACCGAATCATCAACTGCAGCAGGGAAGGGAAACTCAGGTGCGAGCCTGTAGAGCACGGCAACGACCTTGATCTTGGTGTAACCGGCGATGGGGATGGATTCGGTATACGAGCCTGAATCTGAATTGAATCCGCCTCCATGAAGATTCAAGAGCACCTTGTCCTTGTTGGCTTCGGGCATGCCTTCAGGAGTGACGACATGCACGGGTACTCCCGCCATCTTTTCGTCGACTAATGTATTGGGGCAGAGTTGTGTCCAGGCCACCTTGGCACGTGCCGTGTAAGCATCGGTCTTTTCACGACGCACCTCGAGCGATTCAGGAGGGCCCTGGTCCGGCTCCGCGCGACCGAGCGCCAACTGAGCTTGGGAGCTGATGTCTTCAGGCACCGGCACCACCCTCGTCACGTGCGCGGTGCCTTTCTCATCGATGTAGCTGGTGTCGCGCGTGGGTGCGTCAGCGGTCGTAGTGGGCTTGGGCGCAACCTGAGAACCAGGCTGCTGCGCGACGAGCGCTGAAGATGCCAGCAGTAGAAACAAGAGGGTGGGACGAAGATTTGCGCGCATCCGAAAAGGCTCCTCAAGAAGCAAATCGATTTTATAGCGCAGCGGCGGAAAAGCGAGATTCCTGCTGCCGACACTGCGCCCGCTGCGGTACAGTGAAATTCCTATGACCACGTTGACCCTCACGGAAGTTCGCAATTTCATCGGCGGCAAATGGCTGGCGCCCACCAGCGATGCCGGTCTTGAGCTGACTAACCCGGCGACTGGGGAACCGCTAGGCCGCGCGCCCGTCGGATCGGCCGCGGAAGTTGCCGCTGCGGTCGAAGCTGCGCACGCGGCCTTTCCAAGCTGGCGGTCTACGCCCGCTGTCGACCGCGTGCAATACCTTTTCAAACTCAAGTCGCTGCTCGAAGAGCATATCGATGAACTGGCCTCGCTGGTGACCATCGAAAATGGCAAGACTCTCACCGAATCGAAAGGGGAACTGCGCCGCGGCATCGAAAATGTTGAGGTCGCGTGCGGCATCCCTGTACTGATGCAGGGGTATTCACTTGAAGATGTGGCTCCGGGCATCGACGAAATCATGGTGCGTCAGCCATTGGGTGTCGCGGCTGCGATTACGCCGTTCAATTTTCCCCTGATGATTCCGCTGTGGTTTTTGCCGTACGCGATCGCCACAGGGAATACCGTAGTTTTGAAGCCCAGTGATCGAGTGCCCTTCAGCGCGGCGCGGCTGGTGGAGTTGATCGCACAGACCGGTCTGCCTGCGGGCGTGATTAACCTGGTAAACGGCGGCAAGCCGGCAGTGGATGCGCTGCTCGATCATCCGCTGGTCCAGGCGGTTAGCTTTGTCGGTTCGACACCGGTAGCAAAATACGTTTACGCGCGCGGTTCGGCCAACGGCAAGCGCGTGCAGTGCCAGGGCGGGGCCAAGAATCATGTTGTGGTGTTGCCCGATGCCGATCAGGAGACGACCACAAAGATCATTGCGGACTCAGCCTTTGGCTGCGCGGGGCAACGCTGCCTCGCCGTCAGCGTTACGGTCACGATCGGCGAAGCGCAGAGATGGTTTCGCGAATCGATCGCTGCCGCAGCATCGGCGTTGAAGGTAGGGAACGGACTTGATCCTGCCACGCAGATGGGCCCTGTGATCACCACCGCCAGTCGTGAGCGAGTGATGGGGCTGATCGGGCAGGGCGCAGAGCAAGGCGCGAAGGCAATTGTCGATGGGCGTGGCGTCAAACATACGGGCGCAGGCTCATTCGTTGGCCCCACGGTGCTTGATGGTCTGCCACCAACCAGCGCCTTGATGGAGACTGAGATTTTTGGCCCGGTGCTTTCAGTGGTACATGCCAACACGGTGGATGAGGCAATCCAGATTATCGAAAGGTCCGCGTACGGCAATGCAAGTTCGATCTTCACAGCGTCAGGTGCGGCAGCACGCAAGTTTCGCAATTCTGTTTCGACGGGCAATGTGGGCGTGAACATTGGCGTTCCCGCGCCCATGGCCTACTTCCCATTTTCAGGATGGAAGGGAAGTTTCTTCGGAGTGATGCACGCGCAGGGCCGCGACGCGATCGAGTTCTTCACGGATAAGAAAGTCATTGTGGAACGCTGGCCGCGGGAATGGTCGCGCAAATTCTGATCGAAAAAAAACGGGACGCATGTCGCGCCCCGTTTCTTGGTTCATCGTTGATCACTGCGGAATAATCAGCACTCCGGAAGCGAGTAGCTTCTGCGTCAGCCGGTCAAGCGCCTGCGGAAATTTATAGGAGATGGTGCGGACGCTCATTCCCAGCAAACTGGCGGCTTCAGCCTGAGTATATTCCTGCAGAACAATGCGACTCAGCATCTGCCGATCCAGGCTTCCCAACTGATTGAGACACGTCTCCACGTCGTGCACAAAGATGATGGCATCTTCGAATGTTCGAATGGGCCGACTGGACGCCCATCCTCGTCCCACCGAATCACCCAGAACCGAAGGAGCCTGGCCCACCTGCATGGAGGCGTAGAGATAACGCCGCAATAGTTTCTCAGTGTATTTACGGTAGAAGGCCAGACTGATGGCCGGTGCCGCGGTCGACGCATTGGCAACAGTGCCCGGATCTCTTCCTAAGTCAGTTTGTCGCCGGCTAGTATTAAAGGTTTCAGGACATAATGGCTGTGGACCACCGACTGCGAACACTGCGGGTAATAGAAGGGCAGCACTCATAAGGCACCTCCAACCGTCTCAGCCATCGCCCAGCCCTTGACGATCGCTTTGCGAGCCGGGCGTCCGCGACGCTTGCGGCTTTCCGGAGTGGGGAAATCTTTCAGCCTGGTTTCACAACCAAAGCAATGAACCCTCGTGTGATACTGGGCGCGATACCAGAGGCAGCCGCACCCTTCACAAATCTTTATTTGCACGCTCAAATCCATAACAAGTTCTCCCGTGGGTCTCGATCCCCGGCCATTTAGTTTTGACGTCAGTTTTAGCCGGGCAAAAAGGAACCAGACACGACGATTCAGGGTTCTTGCGCCCTGATGGGGGATTGCCCACTGTGTTCCCTTTGTTGATTGACATGGTCGTACCGCGCAATTCCAGGAAATCTCGCGCAGGAATGTCTGGGCGCCTCTAATGGGCACCTCAAGAAAACACAGTTGGAGCGCCGGTTGCATTCACGTCCGCCGGTGTTGTTCATTGGTGCACGACAGGGTCAGACCTGCGTCCCGTTCCGTGCCCGAAAATGAACCATTCTCCAATTGAATTCCCACAAATCTGTGCGAGTTGAGTTAAGCCAATCTAGAAAAACGTATCCTTGCCGTCAAGGACTTCCCCGCAGTTCCAGTAGTGATCTTTCCAAGGAAGAAATAAAACCTAAGAATGAACGCAAAACCGCCGTAATCACTTTGCAGCAGGAATAGGTTTGGCAATCACAGGTATTGCTGGAAGCGTATTTTCCACAGATGAACCTCTCCCAGATCCACGAGCGACTCCGCCTGGAACTGCTGCGCAGGATACAACGGGGTACGCTCAGTGCTGCACTGCTCGCTCGCCAGACCGGCTTTGGTCAGTCGCATCTCTCCAACTTTTTGTTCAAAAGGCGTGGACTTTCCTTAACCGCGATGGATCGAATTTTGGAAGCGCAGCTCATGGACGCGACCGATTTACTCCACAACAGCCAGGATGTCTCTGGCAAGGATCACGAACAAAACAGCGTGCCGATTGTATCTCCGTCAGCGGCGCTTTACGAACCTAACATTCGACCATCGACGGTGCAGCACATGATGCCTGTGCCGCTGGGTATCATCGAGTCGACGCACCCGCGTTCGTCGAGTAGTCGGCACGCATGGCAGCGGTTTGTAGCTATTCGCATTGGGTCAAGTGAGGCGCTGCCGATGGAGCCCATCGTGATGCCGGATGCGCTGGTGCTGCTGGACAGACACTACACTTCCCTGACGCCATATTGTTCGAATCGGCTCAATGTGTATGCGGTGCGGCATGAGACGAAACTGGCCCTGCGGTATCTCGATTTTCTCTCGAACCACCTGGTTCTGCGCCCGCTCAACATCGCGTTTCCAGTGGAATTGATTGAGTTGACGCCGGGAGAATCTCCCAGTGACTTGATTGCGGGACGCGTGGTACTGGTTTCAAATGTGCTTTGAACGCGATGCAGCTTCATGAGCGGATCAAGCACTCTTGGCGCGCGATAACCGCGTGATAGCCGCGTCAACCTGGTGCTTCATCGTGGTTCCGTCATTGGGCAACTGGTGCTGAAGCGCCTTAAACTTCGCGAGGGCTTCTGTCTTCTTACCGGAGATCTCGAGGAGACTAGCCTCAACGAAATCCGGCTCAAGACTCTGCGGTTTTTCAGAGGGTTCCGGGCTCAGCCAGAGATATGTTTTCCAGGCTTCGTCGGGTGGAACTGCGGAAAGTGATTCCGCGAGTTCCCCGTGATCGGTAAGGATGGAATTGAAACAGAAGCTTAGAATGCGTGACCTGTAACCGGCGTTGAGCGGCTCGCCGGACGTGCGCACGTCGTTGGCGATTCGAATTTGTGCGGCGCGAGACCCGGGCTTATCGAGATAGGTCAGGGATCCGAACTCCAGATTGCGCACGAAGGTGCGATCCCTGCCTGTGGCAACGGCTGTATCGAAAAGACGCATAGCATCACTGACCGTGCCGCCATTCAGCAGCATCCAATTGGCCAGCATAGCGTTGGCATAAACGTTCGATGGGTCCAACACGAGCGCGGCGTGGAAGTCCTGTTCTGCTGTCGCGCCGAATTCTCTATGCGCCATTTTTTGATTGAACCAGTGTGCCTCACCTAGGTGAGCCTGGATATCGGCGCCCTGCGATCCTTTGGAACGGGTCAGACCGGCATCGAGGATGGGAGTGATTTGATCCAGCGCGGTCGCCGCGATTGCGGCGGAATCCTGGCCTTCCCGAAACGTGAAGTGAAAGTCCTCAATCCATACCATCGCCGCATTCACTTGCTGATCGAGAGCTTCGCGATCGAGGGGATTGTCTTTGAGGATGTCCCCGTAGGTTTGGATCGCCGCCTGGTATTCACCCTGCTTTAACTGGCCTTGCGCGAGGTTTGATTTCTGCTCGCGCTCTACTTTCTGTTTGTGGTGAGTAATCACCCATGTCGCGCCACCGACGATGCTGCCAAACAGGCCGATGAGGGCAGTGGTGGTGCCCACCCAGCCCATGATGCGCGCACCCGCCTTTTTCACTTCCGGCGCTGTTTTTGGATCTTCTTCCATCGGTGTGTCCCAAGCAGAGTGGCGAACGTATGAACGACCCAAAATTTCGAGATGCGCGAGGTATGAGGCTTTGAAAATGTGCGTTGAGGAAGGGGCCTGATCTAACTCATGCTACAAAGCGCGCAACTGATGTGTTTTTCATTCAAGAGGAAGTGCAGACTAATGGCAAGGGATTTTGCTACACGCCAAATCTAGCAAATCACTGACCGGGGCCAATGACGTCTAGGTTTTTCAGCGAAGGCTGAAGCTCTCAAGTCCTATGGCGCGAGCTTCAGCCTTCGTGCACGTTATCAGGATTATCGAAGCGCGTGAAACGAGAAATGAAATTGAGGAAGACCGTGCCCGTGGGACCGTTACGCTGCTTGGCGATGATGATTTCCGACTTGGCCTTATCTGATTCCGACATTTCTTCATCGCGGTTGTAGTATGCCTCGCGATGAATGAAGGCGACGACGTCCGCATCCTGCTCGATGGAGCCCGATTCGCGCAGATCGCTCAGCAGGGGGCGCTTGTCGTCGCCCCGGCGTTCGCTCGAACGCGAAAGCTGCGACAAGGCCACAACCGGCACGTCCAGCTCTTTGGCGAGAGCCTTCAGGCCTCGCGAGATGGCCGACACTTCCTGCGTGCGGTTCTCGTAACGCTTGTTGCCACTGGAACTCTGCGTAGCCGACATCAACTGCAGGTAATCGACCATGATCAGGTCGAGCTTGCCGGAGTTCTGCTTGAGGCGCCGCGCCTTGGCACGCATCTCGGCCAGTGAAATGCCTGCGGTGTCGTCGATGTACAAGCGCGATTCGACCAGGTCGCCCAGCGCCTTCTGCAGCTTGTCGTGATCTTCGCGGCCAAGGAACCCGGTCTGCAGCTTGCGCTGGTCAACCCATGCCTGTGAGGCCAACATGCGTCGCAGTAGAGACTCTTTGCCCATTTCCAAACTGAACACGGCAACGACCGCCCCGTGATTCACGGCGGCATTCTGACAGATATTGATTGCGAAGGCAGTCTTGCCCATGGATGGGCGCGCCGCGATGATGATGAGCTCGCCCTTCTGCAGACCGCTGGTCCATTCATCGAGTTGATAGAAGTCTGTAGCCAGTCCGGTGACGACCTTCGAGCCCTGGCTATACAGGTTGTCGATTGATCCAAAAGAGTTGGCGACGATCTGATCGAGGCTCTGGAAGCCCTGAGAGATGCCCTGCTCGGTCACCTCCATGAGTCGCTGCTCGGTGTCGCCAAGAACACCTAAGGCCGTCTCGCTCTGATCAGCCGCGCGCGCGATGGCCGCTGAACAGATCAACATGAGCCGCCGCAGCAGGCTCTTGTCCTTGACGATCTTGATGTATTCCTCGATCACGGGCCGGCGCGGCAAACCTTCCGTGAGCGAAGCCAGGTAAGCGACGCCGCCGACCGACTCGATCTCCTTGTAGCGGGCCAGCTCATTCGATAACGTGACGATGTCGACCGCGCGCTGCTCGTCCATCAACTCACTCATGCGCAGGAAGATGCGGCGGTGCGAGTCGAGCGAGAAGTCGTCCGGCGTTATCTTCTCAGCGGCTTCGGAGTGAGCAGCGTTGTCGAGCAGGATGGCGCCGAGAATCGTTTTTTCCGCGTCGACGTTGGCAGGCAGACCGGTATCGAGAGAGAGATTGGGGATGGTTGCCATTATGAGAGAATTCCGTCCTGTAAAGTGCGACTTTGACGCTGACTTCGTCAGTCCAGTCTAGGCCAAATCCACCAATGATCTAGGTCAAATGCACCGATGGAAAACATGGTCCTCAATATGAACAACCGGATAAAGTTTGTATAAAGAGCTACTTGAGATTGAGAGAGCTGCGGAAAAGACGAACGTCTGCACGACGTTTCATCTTTTCCGGGCTCCAGCATTTTCTGAGGAAAGCTTTGGTCGCTGGGATTTGCCGCTGAATTACGCCGTGGGTAAGTTCTCGGGCGCGCCAACGGGCGCGAGCTCCGGCGGCGGTGGGGTCGATGCTGTTGGGTTCGGACGCCAGCGCAGAATGGGTTTGCGCGCTGCCTGCACTTCATCCATGCGCGAAACGCGCGTGGAGTGGGGCGCGGTCTTGACCAACTCTGGAGTTTCATCCACTTCTTTGGCAATGGACCGCATTGCGGCGATGAATAAATCCAACTCCTCGACCGACTCGCTTTCGGTGGGCTCGATCATCAGAGCCCCCGGAACGATGAGGGGGAAGCTCACCGTGTACGGATGGAATCCGTAGTCGATAAGGCGCTTGGCGATATCGCCGGTCTTGATGCCCTTGGCTGCCTGGCGTTTGTCTGAGAAAACAACTTCGTGCATCGACGGCGTTTTGTAGGGCAGTTCGTACAGGTCTTCAAGATTCTTACGAATGTAGTTAGCGTTGAGCACGGCGTCTTCCGTGGTCTGCCGCAAGCCGTCGGGACCGTTGGCCAGAATGTAAGCCAGCGCACGAATGAACATCCCGGTGTTGCCGTAGAAGGCGCGCACGCGGCCTACCGATTGCGGCCGGTCGTAGTCCCAATGTTTCGCACCCTTCTGGTCCTGGACAAGTACGGGGGTGGGTAGAAACGGCTCAAGAAACTTCTTGCACGCAACGGGTCCGGAACCGGGGCCGCCGCCACCGTGGGGCGTGGAGAAGGTCTTGTGCAGGTTGAGGTGCATCACGTCGACGCCGAAGTCACCGGGGCGTACCTTGCCGACCAGCGCATTCATGTTGGCGCCGTCCATGTAGAGCAGCGCGCCCTTGGCATGCAGCAGATCGGCGATCTTGTGAATCTCGTTTTCAAAGACACCGATGGTCGATGGATTGGTCAGCATCAGGGCCGCGGTGTCTTCACCAATCTGGCGCTCGAGGGCAGCCAAATCAATGCCGCCGTCCGGATTCGACTTCAGATTTTCAACCTGGTAGCCACAAATCGCTGCTGTGGCCGGATTGGTGCCGTGCGCGGAATCGGGAATGAGCACCTTCTTGCGCGGATTGCCCTGGGACTCGTGCCACGCGCGGACCAGCAGGATCCCTGTGAACTCGCCATGCGCGCCGGCCGCCGGCTGCAGCGTGATCGTATCCATGCCCGTGATTTCGATGAGGCAGCGTTGCAGCAGATCGATGACTTCAAGAATTCCCTGCGCCAGCGAATCAGGGCGGTACGGGTGAGCCTCTGCAAGACCCTCGATACGAGCCACCAGTTCGTTTACGCGCGGGTTGTACTTCATGGTGCAGGATCCGAGCGGATACATACCCAGGTCGATGGCGTAATTCCACGTCGACAGGCGCGTGAAGTGACGGATGATCTCAATCTCGCTCAACTCGGGGAGGAGACCAGCGGTCTTGCGGTGCGAGTCACCCAACAGCGAAGCGGGATCGACCGCAGGCACATCGAGAGGCGGCAGTTTATAAGCGCGTTTGCCAGGGGACGACTTCTCAAAGACAAGTCCTTCATTCTGCGTCTGGTGCGGGCGGACTTTGCCGGTCGTGCGCGGTCCCGAATTCTGCGTATTTGTTGCCATTCTCTAAACCTCTTCATTCCTCACCGCGCGCTGGCACGGTCCAACAGCTTGCAGAAATCCCTCTACGCCTCGACCAGTGCAGCGGCGAGAACCTTAGCCGCGGTGTCGATCTGCGCACGCGTTATGAGTTCGGTGGCGCACCATAGCGTGGTATTGCCTAGTTCGGGATACCAGCGGCTCAGGTTGAGTCCACCCACGATCTTTTCTTCAAGCAGGCGCTGGCTCCATAGTTCTTGCGGCTCTCTGGTCTGCAAGACGAATTCGTGGAATCGCGGTGCACCCGTGAACAAAAGTTCTGCGCCGGGTTGATCTGACAGCGTCTTGGCTGCGTAAGCGGCTTTGGCCAGGTTGTGTTCGGCCAGTTCGCGAATGCCTTCCTTGCCATAAACGGTGAGGAAGATCGTCGCCATCAGCGCGACCAGCGCCTGATTGGTGCAAATGTTCGACGTCGCTTTTTCGCGGCGAATGTGTTGTTCGCGCGTGGAGAGAGTCAGCACGTAACCGCGCGTGCCATCATGGTCGGTGGTTTGGCCGACAAGCCGGCCCGGCATCTGGCGCAGATATTTCTCTTTGGCCGCGATGACGCCGCAGAATGGGCCGCCGTAGCTGAGCGCGACTCCGAATGACTGGGCTTCCATGCTCACGATGTCCGCTTCAGCGGGAGGACGGACGACGCCGAGCGATACAGCCTCAGCGATTGAAACTATGAGCAGCGCGCCTTTGGCGTGAGCGATTTCGGCAATGGCTGGAATGTCTTCAATAATTCCGAAGAAGTTGGGGCTTTGCACCAGCACGGCTGCAGTCTCTTGCGTGACTTCAGCTTCGAGTGCGGCCAAATCCAATCGACCCGTCTTGAGGTCGTAGCCGACAAGCGTCGTCGGAATCTGCTGATGCTTGGCGTAAGTCGCCAGCACTTCGCGGTACTCGGGATGCACACTTCGGGCGACCACCGCCTCGTGACGTCCGGTGACACGCACCGCCATCATCACGGCCTCGGCCGCGCCGGTCGATCCGTCATACATACTGGCGTTGGCCACATCCATGCCAGTCAACTCGGCAATCATGGTCTGAAATTCGAAGATCGCCTGCAGTGTGCCTTGCGTGATCTCCGCCTGGTAAGGCGTGTAGCTGGTCAGAAACTCACCGCGCTGCACCAGGGAGTCGATGATGACCGGCCGGTAATGGCGGTAAGCGCCTGCGCCCAGAAAACTGGCATAGCCGGTCGCATTTTTGTCACCGGCAGCCCGAAAGTAGTCGATGATTTCGCTTTCGGCATGCTGCCGTGGCACGTCAAGATCGCGCGTGAGTCGGTACTCAGCAGGAATGACCGAGAACAAATCGTCGATGGAGGCTGCGCCGATTTCGGACAACATCTTTTGCCGCTCGGCAGGGGATTTGGGTAGATAGCGCATTTGAGCTTCTAGCTCCTGGCTTCTAGCTAATCGCTAAAAGCCCGTTTGGCAAGTTGGTTGACCGCTTGCCAATGAGATTGACGTTGTTTTCATGTTGCCTGCAGCACCTGCGCGCAAGCCCGAAGAGGCAAAAGCTGTTCTAGCTCTCTTCCGCAATAAATGCTTCATAGGTGTTGGCGTCGAGCAGCGTTTCAAACTGGCTCGGGTCGGCAAGCTCGACCTTGATGATCCAAGTCTCATGGGCCGATGAGTTGATCTTGTCGGGCTCGGTCTTAAGGGCTTCGTTCACTTCCGTTACAGTGCCGGTCACGGGCGAATAGAGATCGCTGACGGCTTTGACACTTTCAACTGATCCGAAGGTGGAATTCGCTGTGACCGCATCGCCAACTTTGGGCACGTCGACATACACAATGTCGCCTAGTGAGTTCTGTGCGTAATCCGTGATGCCGATGGTCCCAATGGAACCATTGAGCTCGATCCATTCATGCTCTTTGGTATAGCGGTAGTTCGTGGGGTAAGCCATGCAGGCTCCTCGTTCTTAAATTTCACTTCAACAGTTCAGTGTAAGCGGTGAGATGCCGGGGTGCGAAACCCGCAGCCTGTGAGTTTTAGGGCACTATAAGAGCAAAAAACCGCGGTCCGCCTACTTTGCAACGCCAAAGCCGGGATAGGGCTCCAGCGGAACCAGTGCCAGAATCTCCAGCATCCCAGCTTGTGCCAGGGGAAGGCTATCGAGTGCGGCGCGGACGTCAGGTTCCGAGGAAGCTTCCCAAAGGATTGCAGCTCCGGGTAGATCGCCGCGCCGCCAAATCTGGCGCAGGGTGCCGGCGGAGTAGAGTTCCTTGACCCGTTGCGTCTCACGGGCAACGAGTTCCGGAGTAAAAGCCTCGGGCGGGAAAGCATCGGTGCGGCGGCGAGACAGGGATAGGAACTGCATAGATAAATTGTAGAAGAAGCGAACAAAATGGGCACGGAGCTGGGGAGTGCTTTCAACGAAGCCGGATTCGCTGCGTGGATAATCCTCACCGTTCCTTATGCTGCGGCGAAACCGGTATGGAATTACCTGGTTCCCGATCGCGAGCAACGCATACAGGTTGGCGTTCTTTTGGCTGCTGGTTACTGCTTGAAGAACTCTCCGTGGCCGCCGTTGGCCCAGGGGTCGTAGTGTGCCGCGAAGTTGGCACGGTTCTTTACTGAGGGGTGATTGTATTCCCATAACTCAATGAAAAAATTAGGGTTAGGGTCCTCCAGCCAAGCTTCGCCGAGCGCGTTGAAGGCCGCAACCGCCGTCTTTTGAGGATTGGGTACCAAGCCGTGCACGGCTTCCTGTCCATAAATGTCTGCCTGGTGCTCAAAATGACGGCTGAACGCATTGCCGACAGGTTCCAGGACGAACATGGCAATGAAAACCGCGAAAACCAGCACCACAAAACCCGCGTGGCTGGCGATGGGGACGGTCCCCTGATCGCCGTCAATGCCCCAGCGGGTACCGTAGCGATGCACCATCCATTCGGCGAAACCCGCGCAGGCCCAGAAAACGAAGAACAGAAAGACCGCAGCCCCGGCCATGCCCTTGAGGATGTGGTTGAGGACGTAGTGGCCGCTCTCGTGCCCAAAGATGTAGAGGATTTCATCGTCTGGAATGCGTCCGGCGGTCGTATCCCAGACCACGATTCGCTTGGTAGCTCCCATGCCGCTCACGTATGCATTCAAGCCATTGGTTTTGACACTTGCCTTCATCAGAAACATGCGGTCCGGAGGGATGTGGGTGCCGGTTCGGGCCACGACGGTTTCGAGCTTCGCTACCAGGTCGGCGTGGTTCCTGGCCAGCGGTTCATATTGATTGAAGATAGGCTCAAGCAGCGGCTCCGCCAGGGTAGACAAGACCATCAGCGGAAGCATCACGATCCATGCTCCAAGCCAATAGCGACGAGGCCACCGCCGGACAATCCAGTTGAAAAGCAGGAGCACTGGCGTCCCCAGGAGCACCGTCAGGCCCAGAGCCTTGGCCTGGTCGCCGAACCAACTGCCCCATCCCTGCACGCTGATGCCGTAGCTGCGGCCCACAACATGGCCGTAGAGGTCGACGGGCAGACCGGCGACGGTGATGACGATCAGAAACACGGCGAAGAAGAGCAACCCCTGTATCCATCGGTGAGGATTGATCCGGGTCGCCCATCTGCCCAGAGTCGAAGCGGATCGTGTCGCCAGTAACAGCCATAGAACCGCTAATCCCCAGAGGCCGCCGACGATATCAAGAATGTCGCGGATGCGGCTGATGGCAATGGCTTTGGCGAGCTTGTCGGGGGGCAGGGAATAAGCCTGTTGCTGGTCTGGTCGCTGCGAGGCGTCCGAAGCGGTTGAAGTCTGGGGCGACGATGTCGACGGTGCGGCCTGTGAAGCAATGGTCTTCGCCGTGCAGAGTCCAAACAGCAAGGCGATGCCGCAGACGACCAGGCACCGGCGCGCAAAAGTCATGTGAATCTCCCCAGGGAGCAGATTACTCTGAGACAATCGGGTTTACAGATGCATTTATTTAGGTATTCGTCTTCCGTACCACGCCTCCCATCAGGTTTCAGCAGGTGTGCTCTTGCTGCGCTGACCGTCACGCTTGCTGCCGCCGCGAACGCGCCCATGGCAGCCGCCCAACAGGGGCCCGTGCTGCTTGATGCAATGACCACCGAATTGCATCGCGCGGTTACTTCGCTGGGCAAGCAGGACGATGACAAGCAGATGCCGCCGTACTTCTTGAGTTATGCCGTCAGCGACGCAGACCAGGTCTCGATTCGCGCGCAATACGGCGCGGTCGTGGATAGCTCGGCGAATCGCATGCGAGTCGCCGACGTGCAGGTGCGGTTGGGCGATCCCAAGCTCGACAACACGCATGGCACCCATCGCGGCACGGCGGTGAACAGCATGCAGCTCCCGCTGGTCGACGATCGCGAAGCGCTAGCGCGGACCTTATGGGTTGCGACCAATACCGGCTATGGCAATGCGCTCGATAGCTACCTTCGCGTTAAAACCGAATCGCAAGTGCGCGCCAAGGAAGAAGACGCCTCGCCCGACTTCAGCCAGGAGGCCCCGCAAATCTCCATCTCCAAGCCCGCTCCGCCCGTGGTGGTCGACCGCACAGCGTGGGAAAAGCGCGTCGAAGCGCTCTCGAAGATATTTAGAGATTACCCCGACGTTTACCAGAACATGGTGATGCTCTCTGTGCAGAACGAGACCGACTACTTCGCGTCGTCAGAAGGGTCGCGCCTGGTGACGCCACACATGCAGGCGCGGCTGGTGGTATTCGCCGTGACACGCGCTGACGATGGTATGGACCTGTTTCGAGCGCAAACATTCGAAGCGGAGACCGTCGATGGCCTTCCCAAGCAGGCAGAGCTTGAATCTGCGCTGCGCGAGTTGGGGAAGAGTCTTGAGGCTTTGCGTCAGGCGCCCGTGACGCAACCCTTCGATGGGCCCGCGATTTTGTCGGGACGCGCCGCTGCGGTGTTCTTTCACGAAGTGTTGGGTCACAGGCTGGAGGGCCAGCGGCAGCGCGGCGAAGAAGAAGGCCAGACATTTACTAAGGAGCTGAACAAGGAAGTGTTGCCTACTTTCCTTTCAGTTTCGGATGATCCGACGGTGACGAAGTTCGGCAGCACGTGGCTCAGCGGCAGTTATACCTACGACGATGAAGGGCAAAAGGCGCGTCGGGTCGACCTTATCCAGGATGGCGTGCTCAAGACATTTCTCATGTCTCGCCTGCCCATTGCGAGCTTCGCGGCTTCAAATGGCCACGGTCGCGGACAGACCGGCCGCATGCCTACGGGTCGCCAGGGGAACCTCATTGTTTCTTCAACGAAAACGGTACCTGAAGCCGAACTCCGCAAGCAGTTGATTGAAGAAGCAAAGAAGCAGGGCAAACCGTTCGGCCTTTATTTCGAAGACATCTCCTCGGGCTTCGCAGTGACCACGCGCAGTTCGCCGCAGGCGTTCCAAGTGATTCCGCTGGTGGTGTGGCGCGTGTATGTAGATGGCCGTCCCGACGAGTTAGTTCGCGGCGTCAGTATCGTAGGCACACCGTTGGCGGCAATGAAGCGCATCCTCGCCACGAGCGACAAGAGCGAAGTCTTCAATGGCGAATGCGGCGCGGAGTCGGGCACCGTTCCAGTAAGCGCCGTGGCTCCCGCCATGCTGGTGAGCGAAATGGAAACGCAAAAGCAGGCGCAGGGAACCGCGCGGCCCCCCATCCTTCCTATACCCAGCGCACCCGGCGCAACGAAGGAGTCGCGATGACCAACGCAGATGCACGGAACCCAAAGATCCTTCGCCGGTCGTTAGTCGCACCCAAGGTAATCGCCGGAATCGCGGCATTGGGGCTTTTTGTGGGGTTATTGGGTTCATCCGCGCTTGCCGCTGCGCAGACTACCCGCGCTGATGAGGAAAAAGATCCGATCCTCAAGGCAATGTTGACGGAGCTCGATCGCAGCAAGAACGAATTGCAGCTTAAAGGATTCGAGAAACCGTTCTTCATTCAATACCGAATTGAAGATGTCGACGACTTTGAGACCAAAGCGGAGTTCGGAGCGACCGAAGGTTCGTCGCGCAGTCATCAGCGCGTGGCACGCATTACCGTCCGCGTGGGCGACTACAAGACTGACAGCTCGGGGCAGCGCGGCGATGGCGCGTTACAACTGACCGCGCTCAGCGACGATCCGATTGCGGTGCGTTCAGCGTTGTGGGCGGCTACGGACCAGGCATACAAGAGCGCGCTCTCGGCTTATGCGCAAAAGGAAGCTGAATTGAAGCAGGTTCAGACGCCGCCGCAAGCCGACGACTTCAGCCGCGAGAAGCCAGTGGTGCTGCTTGAATCTCCAATGAAACTCAAGCTCGAGGAATCCGCGTGGGTCGACCGCGTCGCGCGCGACAGTGGGCTGTATCGGACGGACGACACGGTGAAGGCCGGGGAGCACGACGTCGAATACTCGGCGGCAACCTTTCACGGGCGCGTGACTAACACCTGGCTGGTGAACAGCGAAGGCACCATTGTGCGCAAGGCAGCGGCAGAATATCAGGAATCGTTTGGCGTGGGTACGCAAGCTGCGGACGGCATGCGCCTCGACCGCTCTTATGCGTCTACGGGAGTGGACCTCAAAGACCTGGACGCTGCCGATGACTTCAAGAAACATGCGGTCACGCTGATTGCATCGCTCGCTGATCTGCGCAAGGCGCCGTTGGTTGAGGAGGAATATCACGGACCAGTGCTTCTAAGTTCCGATGCGAGTGCGGATATCTTGCGTTCGCTGATGGCGGGCGGGGTCACGGCCACTCGGCCCAGGCTAGGCACTGAGGCGCGCACGAATGGTCCGTTCGCGTCGAGTTTTCACGCCCGCGTGCTGCCCGACTTTATTGATGTAGTCGACGATCCCGACCTCAAGAATTTTGGCGGCAAAGAACTGTTGGGCGCTTATCCCGTGGACGACGAAGGCGTGCCTGCCCAGGCCGTGAAGCTGGTGACCGATGGTCGCCTCGAGAACTACCTCCTGGGACGCGAGCCGGTGCGCGACTTTCCGCAGTCGAACGGTCACGCACGCGCTGGAGTCGCTGGTCCCGCAAGACCCGCAATTGGAGTGATGAAGGTGAGCGCGGAGAAGGGCCTATCCGACGATGAGCTGACTCGTAAGCTGCTCGACATCGCCAAGGATCGAGGTATCAAGAACACGTATTACGTGGCCACCCTGGGCGGAGAATTTGTTCCCCGCCTGCTCTATCGCATGACTCCCGACGGCAAGCGCGAGTTAGTGCGCGGCGCGGTCCTCGAAGACCTCGATCAGCGCGCACTACGTTCCGGGGTTGAGGCAGCGGGCAAGGATCTGTGGGTCGCCAACTACCTGGGCGAAATACCAGAGACGGTACTCGCCCCTGCGTTGCTGTTAAGCGATGTCACCATTCGCCGCGCCAATGAGAAAAACGACAAGCTGCCGTTTTACCCGCCGCCCGACTAGGCGACGGACTGTTAGAAGCCTAAGCTGGCTAGTGCACTCCAGCCGCAATAGGAGACTTTTCGGCAGCAGCGACTTCCTTCGTTTTCTTTTTCCAGCCTCCGACGATCGCACCCATCACGATCATGCCGAAGAACCAGAATCCTGCGTTGATGCCAAGCAGGCTCAAGGGGCGTACCTCGAAGGCGTATTCCGTCGACCACGTAGTGAGCACAAAACCAAGCCACAAAAGCACGCCGGCCTTGACGCCGCGCGCAGCCGTTTGCGGTCCCGTGAGTTGAGTGACACAGGAGATGGCGGTGGCCATCAATGCCGCGCAGATAAATGCCGTACCGTATTGCACGATCGGGCTGTACCCGGCGGCGCTCAACAGCCATTCGCGCGTGCGGCCTGTGCCGTCAAGCCACGCACGCATAAACATTGAGTACCATCCCGCTTCAAACAGGAAGCAAGCGATGGCTGAAACCAAAATGGCCCAGTAATTTTGACGGACCTTTGGTGGTGTGTAGTTCATAGCGTCCTCCATTCGTTTGTTGTCTCAATAGGAAGAGCGGGAGCCGGAGAAGCTTCGGGGAAGTAGACAGGCGCGCGAGACGCGCCGGCGATTGGCTGGAATTCTAGCCCAAAAAGCGGTCAACATCGAGTTTGAATTGGATGGACCTGCAGGGACTAGTCCAGGCGCGTGAGAAACGCGTCGCCCTCAGCCGGACGCAGGCGCCGTGCAATCATTTCGGCCTCTTCGCGGTTGTCGCCTTCGGGGCGGATCCGCACCCAGAAGCTGTCCTGCCCCGGAAACTCAATGACATTGGCTTCGGGATATTTGCGCAGCAGTTGCGACTTTAGCTTGTTGGCCTTGTGTTCGCTGTGGAAGGCGCCGATTTGCACACACCACCGCCCGCCGCGATCGATGGGCTTGGGAGTGCGGTAAACATCGATGCGCACATGGGCCAGGCCCGCTCGATATACCCCAGTGGCCTTGGCCGATGCAACGGTCAAGTCGAGGATGCGGTCTTCCACGAACGGACCCCGGTCGGTGATGCGCATGGCGGAAGACTGGCCTGTTTGAAGATTCGTGACCTTGATCAGAGAACCCATCGGCAAGGTGCGGTGGGCAGCCGTGAGCGCGTGGTCGTTGAACACCTGGCCGTTGGCGGAGCGGCGGCCTTTGTACGGCGTGGTGTACCAGGTGGCATAACCATCTTCGGTCTGGATGGGGCGATGCGTGGCGACGTAATCCAGATCTTCAGCGCTCACTCCGCCCGCCGGTGCAGGGGTGGGCGGTATGCGTGATGATGGGGCCTTTCCGGTCTCGACCGGTGCAGACTCAGCGGGGGCGGTAGCAGCCGGAGGCGCGGTCGGCCGGGAGGTGCTGGTGCGGTGGTGCGCGCAACCTGTGCCGATGGTGATAAGGAGCGTGAGAGCCGACAAAATCCCGACGCGATGCATGTTCCATCGATGAGAGACGAAGATCATCAGGATCGTGGACCTGCCGGCGGTCGATCGATACGATCAGCCAAGTTGCGTAAGGCGTCTGAAAGTTTGCGCATGTCCACGATAGATTCCCGTCGAACCTCAGGCACAACCGCGTCGTTGACGTAAGCAATCACGTGGCGCAGTTCCATCTCAATTAATTCGACAGCTTCCTCAATGCGGCGTCCAACTCCGCCCGCGGGTGCCCCCGGAGGTGGCTGAGTGCTCATATAAGTGACCCCTGTGGAGTGAGTTGGGCCGTCTCACTCGCTATTAGTCTGCGGCTGGCATCGCAGCGCGTCAACCAGCGAAACCTGAAGTGTGCCGCAATCGTCACTAATCCAAGGTCACCATTGCTCCAAAGAACTCGTCCTAAGGCACGGGGAATGTTGGAGCTAAACAAAATAGCGAAATGCTCATCTCATTGATTGTTATGGGTGGTTGGAATCTCCATAGCGCCGCCTGCGAGACGGGTCTTGGACGTCCAAGAAGTTTGTATACTCCGGGTTGTCGTTTCCTGGAGCTACAGAAACCGCGAGGATTCGTCCCTGTTTAGAATGTAATCACTGGCAGCGTCTTTCGACTTGAGGAGAGTCAAACAATGCACGCTCCACTCTTGGCCGATTCGGGAGTGGAGGGAGTACAACCGCGGACCGGAGGGAAAAATCAACATCGGCCATCAATCCGTCCGAAGTTTCCTTCAGCCACATCGTGTGGTCTGGATCATCTTGATGATGACGGCATTTGCTGTTACTCCGATGTGGGCGGGCCAGATTGTGAAGCTGGTCGCTGATTCCGATTTGCCGGACGCTCCCGAGCCGCAAACTCCGGCCTCCAGCATTGTCCCAAAGCCTAAGCCGTGTCCGCCCAAAAACACGGTCAAGCCTGGAACGACTGTGCCGGGCGAAGCTGGCACCGCGCCGTGTGTCTCCCCGTCGATAAATTGGTACCAACGTTTTGTGCGTGGCCCACAAGACCAGTCCCTGACTCCCAAGGACAAGGGATGGCTGGCATTACGCAACCTGGTCGACCCATTCAATATGGTCACGATTTTGGGTGAAGCAGGGATATCGGTGGCGTCCGACTCGCACTCTCCTTACGGTCCGGGGATGCCGGGATACGGCCGGTATGTCGGCGTCAGCTTCACGCAGGACATGACGGGGGAGTTCTTTGGCACTTTTTTAATACCCTCAATCGCGCACCAGGATCCTCATTATCACCGCATGCCGCAGGCAAAAATTCCCCGGCGGATCGGCCACGCCATCCTGCAAACGGTTTGGACGCAAGGCGATAACGGCAAAGGGATGCTCAACTATGCCAACATCGTGGGTTTTGCCGTTGATGATGAGATCAGTAATCTCTACGTGCCGGGACGCGAAACCAACTTGACCGCCAGCGCCTCCCGATACGCCACCGGTTTTGCAACGGCGCCGATTGGTAATTTTGTCAACGAGTTCCTTCCCGATGTGGCCAGCCATATTCACGTACAGGTCGTGGTCATCCAGCGCATTATCAACCAGGTTGCGCGTTCAGAAACCGCGAATAGCCAGTAGGCAATCCCGGCTCGCTTTTCGCTGCTTAACCTTATTTCTCTGCGGTTCGATCAAGGCTGAGGCGGGTTGAGTCGCGACCTGGACCCGATTTAACGAGTCATTTGAAGCAGATTCTGAAAAGCATCAACTGGCTCCAAGTTCATGCTTTCTGGCTATTTACCGGATCATCCCGTTCAGCGTGCCGAGGCAGAGCTGTCCCGTTCCCGGCCCCTCAGTTACCGTTCGCGAACGAATATTGCCATTCGCTGTAGCAAGTTTGGGTAGACGAGCCCAGCCGGTTACCTTAGGAATGCAGACTCAGCCTCCCGGATTTCCAGGCCGGAATTCGAGGGGTAGCCCGGGCGAACGAAAATCCCGCAGGCGACAAATAAAAGGAG